>ERZ724516.29-NODE-29-length-76352-cov-5.175787_pt1 | contig 76352 bp, 76 predicted proteins | sample MGYA00376049_ERZ724516 | MGnify/ENA primary metagenome ERZ724516 (study PRJEB28724, sample SAMN07190886) | activated sludge metagenome | isolation source: activated sludge of sewage treatment plant in Hong Hong | place: USA: Christiansburg, Virginia | collected... | reverse complement strand
ACTTTTAATATAGAAACTCCTAGAGTGAAGCTATTAAACGCTCTACCCTATCATCGTGACTCAAAAAAGGATCTTTACAAATTACAGTACGTTGTGCCTGATCATTGAGCTTTAGATGCACCCAATCAACTGTATAATCTCGCTTTTTCTCTTTAGCAACTTTAATAAATTCACCTCTAAGTCGAGCACGAGTAGTTTGAGGAGCAAGCGTCATTGCTTCACAAATTGTCTCATCATCAGTTATTCTCTCAACTCTATTATTTCTTTCTAAAAGATAGTACAAACCACGATTACGATTTACATCATGATATTGCAAATCTAATAACTGTATTTTTGGGTGCGATAACTCCAGTTTATGTTTCTTGGCGTAAGTCTGTATAAGATTATGTTTTATTACCCAATCAACTTCGGTTGATAAGGAAAATGGATCTTTCTCAAATTTAGTCATAACATGTTCCCACATGTTTAATGCTTTTTGTTCTTCTTTTGGAAGACCTCTGCGTGAAGCAAAACGTAAAGCTCGCGTTAGATACTCGCTTTGTACATCAAACGCACTTACATCGCGTGCATTTGAAAGTCGTTGAGGTTTCTTTCCTGAAGTGTCTAAAGAAATATCTCTAATTGCTCTAATAGGATTTTCAAATGTCAAATCTCTCCAAGGTGCAGGATCTTCTTCGAGCATTCTTAAAATAATTGCTGTAGTACCAACTCTAAGAAATGTCGTATACTCGCTCATAGTTGAATCACCAACAATTACATGTAAACGTCTGTATTTTTCTGCATCAGCATGAGGTTCATCTCTTGTATTAATTATTGGACGTGATCGTGTGGTTGCGCTAGAAACGCCTTCCCAAATATGTTCGGCTCGCTGACTCATAGAATATATAGAGCCTTTAGGAGTCTGGATGATTTTTCCAGCCCCTGTATAAATTTGTCGAGTGACCAAAAATGGTATTAAAACATTGGTAACTTTTTCAAAATCTGCCTCTCTTCGTAAAAGATAATTCTCGTGACTACCATAACTATTGCCCGCTGAATCAGTATTATTTTTGAAAAGATAAATCTCTCCTCGTATACCTTCTTCACGTAAACGTTTCTCTGCAGATTGCACTAAACCTTCTAGTATACGTTCACCAGCTTTATCATGAGCAACAAGATCGCTTAAATTATCGCATTCCGGTGTTGCATATTCGGGGTGAGAACCTACGTCTAAATATAGTCGTGAACCGTTTTCTAAAAATACGTTTGAAGATCTACCCCAAGAGACAACTCTCCTAAAAAGATAACGCGCAACTTCGTCTGGACTTAAACGACGTTGGCCTTTAAATGTGCAAGTAACTCCGTATTCATTCTCGATACCGTAGATTCTTTTTTTCAAATCAAGTTTTCTTTTCTTAGAGTGATGGATATTTTATCCACCAAAATGTTAAATAGGCCATCTATTGCAGAAATTTATTTAGCGAATATTTTTTCAATTTCGCTTCTTTTCATTCGTCTAAAACAACGGTGTTCTTTAGTTCTATCTAGATAGCCAACTTCTAAAGTTGATGGATCGAGTTGATCTTCGTCACCAGGTTTTAAAACTTTTGCACCAAGTTTTATAGCATCATCCAAGCTCATATTTTCTGCGTAATCAGCTTCAAGTTGAGTTTCGATGTCATTAGCATTTCCGCCTAATACACAAAATCTTGATTCATCCATAACTGTTCCATCATACAAAACATGAAACATCTCATTTGGTTTTTTTCCAGAACCAATTTGAGCAATTAGAACTTCTACTTCAAATGGTTTCATCTCGTGAGTAAAAACCTGTCCTAACGACTGTGCGTATGTGTTTGCCAATTCGTTAGCTACAACATCTTCGCGCGAATATGCATAACCTTTTTGATCAGCTAGACGTACACCTGCATCTCGCAACATTTGAAATTCGTTGTACTTTCCAACTCCAGCAAAAGCAATACGATCATATATTTCAGAAATTTTGTGTAAAGACTTAGAAGGGTTTTCAGCAACCATGACAATTCCTGAATCATACTCAATTGCAACAAGTGATCTACCACGTGCAATACCTTTTCGTGCATAGTCAGCACGATCTTTCATGACTTGTTCTGGTGATACATAATAGGGATTAGTCATTATTTAGTTCCTCCCTGTTCAGGGCCTGAAAGTAAAGCAGTAGCTCTTTTCGCTATATCGGCATCACTCAAAAAATTAATTCCGTCTTTATCTATTGTTGCGACAGTTGGAAATATCTTTCTTACTAAGTCCGGACCGCCAGTTCCTGCATCTTCATCTGCTGCAGCAAAAAGTGATCGTATAGCTATATCGATTGCAGCCTTTGCGCTCAACGTTGTGTTAAAAGAAGCTTTGATCCAGTTTCTTGCATGTACAGAGCCAGAACCTGACGCTGTAAAATCGAATTCTTCGTATCTTCCACCAGTTGCATCGTAACTAAAAACTCTGCCTTGTTCTTTTAGTAGATCGTACCCAGCAAATAACGGTACAACCATTAGCCCCTGCATTGCCATTGGGAGATTATTTCTAATCATAAAAGAAAGTTGATTAGCTTTACCTTCAAAACTTAAAGGTTCTCCTGCCATTTTTTCGTAATGTTCTAGTTGTACTTGAAAAAGCCTTACAAGTTCCATTGCAATACCAGCGGTACCTGCAATTGTAATACCTGAATGAGAATCTGCTGGCATAACTTTATCCATCATTCGATTAGCGATTGTCAATCCTGCAGTAGCTCTGCGATCTCCTGCCATTACAACGCCGTCTTTATATCTTAAAGCTACAGTTGTGGTGGCATGTGGAAGATTCGATATTTCTTCTGCAATTGCATTGGAAAATTCTTGATTCTGAGGTAGCAAGTCGGGTTGATTCTGATTTAGAAATTCTATAAAAGACGTACCTGGACTAGAAGTGTTTGTGTATTGTATTTTCATAACTCCTAAGAGTGTAATGAAGTTTCTTGCTCAATTTGTGGATTTGATTTTTTAAATAGCCACTTACCCATTGTCGCACCTGCAAAGTTGCTACGATCTATATCAAAAAAGTCGGCGATACTCGGGCCTATATCACATAGAAGCCTAAGTCCAAGATCATTAGTTTGTCCTGAAGGTGTGTAGAAAAACATCGGCAATAATTCGTTTCTAAAATTATTTTCTGTATTATTCTCATTATTTTCAATGGATGCATCTATGGCTGTTGAAGAAAAAGCCATTAATGCGTCTTCATTGCCAAGTTCTATTATACATTTTTCTATTAAACAAGAGAACTGAGATAAACATGCTGTTGCGAATGTCGGATTCTTTTCTAGAGCTGACTGACGATAATCATTTAGCGTGGCAACTATTAATTCGTTCCTTGTTAAAGGTGCGCTTAGGTATTCTAAAATTGTGGATACTGCTTCCCCATCGCTTTGTACATCAACGAATTCACTTGTAGGCAAAAGAGTATCATCATTACAGATTGATATCAGACTAAGGTTTTCAAGCTGACCCCAGATCCCCATATTGTCTTTATCTCCACCGCCAATTTCTATGTATGCTGAAAAATCATCTTCACCATGAATAGTTTTAGCAGCCAGCATTGCTGTTGTAGAAACCTTACGAGCTATAGGGCTTGCAAATTTAACAAAAGCACCTAGCCCGATTGTTTCTAATCCCGCTAGATTTGGTTTTAAATCTTTAGTGTAAGCGTATTTTAATAACTTTTCTAGAGAATGTTCACTTGATGATGTGTTGCGGATATTTCCTACACCTAATCCAGGACAATTTATTAATATGAATCTTTTAAACATCATTTAGAGCTCTATTGCCCACCTTTTTGAACATAGTTTTTTACAAATTCTTCGGCATTGGTCTCTAATACACCATCGATCTCATCTAGTAGATCATCAAGATCTTCTTTTATCTCTTCCGATTTTTTTTCATCACTTTTAAGTTCTACATCATCTACTTCGGTATCTTTAGATTTGGAAGTTGGTTTAGATTTACGTTGTTGCTCAGCCATTATGCGTACTCCTTAAGCTTTCGTATAACCCTAACAGAAATCTTACCTAAGTGAAATTTCTAGCTCCTCATAGTGTTATCTTATAACACTATTAGTATCGTATCTAATCCGTAAATGCTTGAATTTATTTTGCGAATACTATTCTTCTAATTTATTGATAAGTTCAATAGGTGTATCGCAACTATCTAAAAGACCTTGAACACTATCTTTATTGCCTCTCGTGGGTTCCATCATTGGAATTCTTTTTAAAGTGGAAGAACCAATATCTAAAGTTACGCTATCCCAATTTGCACTATGGACGTTTTTAGCGAACTTCTTTAAAACACTTCCTCTAAAATACGCTCTTGTTGTTTCTGGAGGGTTATCAACACTGTTTACTATTTCTTTATCGCTAACCAATGCTTCAATCTCACCACGAATACGCATTTTATCGAAAAGCTTACCTTTTCTAATATCATGATATTGAACATCTATGCCACAAAGTTTTGGATCATTAGCTTCTAAATTATCTCTTAATTTAAAGCCATCAATAATTTTCTTTTTTGTTATCCAATCAACTTGACCACTTAAACTTTCAGGATTGGTTTCAAGTTTCGCAAGAACATCCTCCCATCTTTTTAAAATTTCATGCGCTATATTTCCACCTATAAGTTCTATTTGCTCAGATGTACAGGAAGAGATATATTTTTTAGCGGAATCAAGTATTGATTTTTGTATATCTAATGCTGTCATGAAACCTTTATTAGTTTCTACTTTTACTTTTAAAGTTGTATCGTGACTAATTTCTTTTATTGATTTAACAGGTTCTACTAATACGCATAGATTGTTATTGAAGTCTTCAAAATCATCTTCAATCATGGCTAAAATAATTGCAGTTGTTCCTAGCTTTAAAAAAGTTGAAACATCGCACATGTTTGCATCCCCAACAATAATGTGTAATCTTCTATATTTACTAGCATCGCTATGTGGTTCATCACGAGTATTTACTATTGGCCTCTTCATCGTAGTTTCAAGTCCAACTGGTTCTTCCATAAAATCTGCACGCTGACTTATTTGAAAATCCACCTTATTATTAGATGCATGTAATTCTGAACCAACTTTACCAGCACCACAAAATATTTGTCTAGAAACGAAATGTGATGTTAACGAATTTACAAGTGTTGTAAAAGGAACGTTACGCTGTACAAGATATCCCTCATGTGTGCCGTAGGAGTTACCTTTTGAATCAGTATTGTTCTTATATACAATAATTTCTCCATCAATAATATTTTTGGCTTCTAACATTGATCGTCGCAAAATTTCTTCTCCTGCGCGATCATACAATACAGCTTCTAGAGCATTGCTTACTTCTGGTGATGCATATTCAGGATGGGCATGATCGACATAATATCTTGCACCATTGGTAAGCATTGCATTAATTAAATGTGTTTCAGGAAATATAGACGGAGGTTCATTAACTTCAATACGTGCATCTTGTGCTGGTGTTTCATCAGCGAAATCAAATTCTGTACGCGAACCATGCAAATAAGCATTAATTAATAAACCAGATGAAGTCATAGGGTTTTGATATTGAGAATCAGTACCATTAGACATAATTCCGTATTCAGTTTCAATACCCATAATTTTTGCAATAGCCATAACCATAAGGTTAGCGCGTTTAAATCTATAAATAAGGCTAAATCAGATTATCCAGCGTTGATGTCATATTTAAATTTCGAAAAAGAAGATATTTCGTTATATCTAGCTTCTAAAATTACTACTTATCAATTATTACTAGAAAATAGAGTTTAACTATATAGTTTTTGGTATATGTCTAGGTCTATTTGTTAGAATTAATAAATGGAAAAAACCAAATTAGTATTAGCATTTTCAGGTGGACTAGATACCTCTCGATGCTTAGTTGATCTATCAAAAGAATACGATGTATATACATGTACAGTCGATACTGGGGCATTAACTGAACAAGATAGAATTGAGATTGCTAATAAATCTAAATTACTTGGTGCTGTTTCACACAAGTTAATAGATGCTAAACAAGTATATTTCCAAGAAGTAATTCAATATTTAATAAAAGGAAATGTGCTTAAAGGTGGTGTATATCCCCTGTCGGTTGGTGCTGAAAGAGGATTTCAGGCCATTTTAACAACGCAATACGCTAAAGAAATTAACGCTCAGGTAATTGCGCATGGTTCAACTGGAGCTGGTAATGATCAATTTAGGTTTGATATGGCAATTCAAGTTCTTGCTCCAGAAATAGAAATAAAAGTTCCGGTACGTGAATTTAACTGGAGCAGACAAAATCACATAGATGCACTTAGAAGTTATAATATGCCAATACCAGAAAAGCCTTTGTACTCAATTAATGCAGGCCTTTGGGGAACAACTATTGGTGGAGTCGAAACTCAAGCAGATTTTATAGAAGAAAATGGAGAAAAAATATATACAGGCTCATGGAATTATCTACCAGATGAGGCCTTTGAAGCTGCAGGTCATAATATCAATATTGAAACAAACCCTCAAGAAATAGTAATTGGTTTTGCCTCAGGTGTTCCAATTTCATTAAATTCCAAAGAACAGAATGCTGTAGATCTCATAGAAGCATTAAATTTATTAGGTGACGAATATGGTATTGGCAGGGCTATTCATACAGGTTCAACGGTATTGGGTTCGAAGGGTCGCGTAGGAGTTGCTGCACCAGCACCAATACTTTTAATAGAAGCACACAGAGAATTAGAAAAATCTATTTTAACTAAGTCGCAACTTTATCTATCTAAAATAATATCTGCTGAATATGAAAGATTAATTCATGAAGGTCTGTATCTTGACCCAAGTATCGATGATATAAAATCATATTTTGATTCTTGTCAAAGTGATATTACTGGTGAAGTCAGAATTAAGCTTGTAGCAAATAATTTTGTGGTCATGGGTTATAAGTCGACTAATAGTATTTTAGGATATGGAGCTAGTTATGGTGAACAATCACTTTCATTTACTGGCAAAGACGCAGAGGGTTTTTCAAAAATCTATGCTTTAGAATCAAAAATAAAAAACCAAGTAACAAAACTATATTAAAGAAAGATTACCCATGGAGCAAAAGTCATCATCATGGATTCACATGGGTCAAGGCGAAAAATTTAATCCTGCAGTTTCAAAATTATTGTTAGGCGGTTCTCCCGATAGGCTCATACTCCCATTTGATATTATTGGTACTAGAGCTCACATCAGGGCAATAGCACGTGCGGGGATTATAAATTCTTCAGAAAAGGTCAAGTTGCTATCTGTACTAGAAAAGGCTGGAGAATATTTTGAGGCTAACGATTGGGCATACGATGAATTAGCTGAAGATTGCCATATGGCGCTTGAAGCAAAAATAAGTGAATTGTGTGATGACAAGACTTTAGCCAGCAAAGTTCATACGGGTCGCAGCAGGAATGATCAAGTGGTAACAGCACTAACTTTATATGCAAAGAGTATGTTGATTGAATTAAAAATTCAATTATTAAACTATCTTGAATCTTTAATAAAATTAAGTGAAAAAGCTTTTAATAAAAAATTGATAATACCAGGTTATACTCACTTACAACGTGGACAACCAGTCCTTTTAGCACACCATCTTTTAGCACACGCATGGCCTATCAAAAGAGATCTCGCAACATTGGACTTTGTGATTGATTCGTTGAACGAATCCCCATTAGGAGCAGGAGCCGTTGCTGGTTCGACATTTTTATTAGATGAAAAAGAAACAGCTAAAGAGCTAGGTTTTGAAGAACAATTCAACAACTCTATTGATGTTGTGGCAAATAGAGATTTTATATTAGATATTCTTTTTGTAACTTCAAAAATAGCAACTCATTTATGCAGGTTTGCAAACGAAGTTGTAATTTGGTGCTCTAGCGAATTTTCATATATTACCCTGGGCTACGAAGTTTCTTCCACATCTTCAATGATGCCTCAAAAGAAGAATCCAGATACTGCGGAAATAGTTAGAGGTAGATCATCATTAGCTATATCTAACTTATTAACTGGCTTTATGGTCTTAAAAGATTTACCATATTCTTATTCTCGAGATTTATCAGTGACTAAAAAACCAATGTATGATTCATTTGAAAAAATGTTTTCAATGTTGCCAGCATTAACTTCTCTAGTTGAAAGTATTGAATTCAATGATGTAAGTATTGCTAAGAGTTGCGAAGATGAGCTTCTAGCTATAACGGATTTTTCTGACCAGTTTGTATTCGAAGGCTTACCATTTCGTAAAGCACATCAATTTTTAGGTGCATTAGTTAGGTATTCACGTGAGAAGAGTATTTTAGTTAGTGTCTTAATTAAAGATATTGAGCAAGATGACGATCTCAAGTCTTTCATGGTAGCTAAATTACAAAACGAGGAACTTGTTGCACAGGCAATTGAAATATTAGCCAAACCGGCATTTAAAACAAAAATTCTTTCAATGCTAAATGAACCAGGGATATCATGTGTAAATTCTAAAGTAGGATACGGCTCTACGAGTATTGACTCAGTAAACGAACAAATTAAGAATTTGAAAAATGTGATTAGGGATAACAATGGATAAGATCTATGCTTATACGGCTTCTACCAATTTAAGCTCGATCCCTGAAAAAGTTTTAGGTAGAGATGTCCAAGCGATTAATGCTTCTGATCCAAAAGATATGCGTACAGGAATTTTGTTACGTGCAATGAATATGGCTCTTTACGGTGATTATATGGGAATGCCTGGTTGGGTTTTTGTAGACTGTTGTTTATTTCCTTCAGCTTTTGTTATGATTCGTGATCTCGGAGGAAATATACCTGCTGAGATTAAGAATGCATTAAATACAAGACTTGATTATATGAGGAAAGAAAATACCATATCGGGGGTCGAAGATAATTTCGAACATATTCAAGATGATGAATTGATTCCGACGGCATCTTATTTAGCTATACCAAGTGCGAGTAATCAGATTGTTGGTTTTAGTTTTACTTCTATGGTAAAAGGTAATGGAAAAAAAATTAAAGCTTATGCTTATTCTTTCTATCGACAAATGCTTGGTTGTCACGCTCAAATAGGTATAGCTCAGTATTTTGATAAATCAGTTGCAACTCATACAAAATTCGGTGATTTAAAGATAATAAATGCATTGGAAGCACATCATTCCATACCTCTAAAAACTTTTTCATATACCTGTCAACTTCCTTCAGATTTAGAACTACAGGAAATAATTGATAAAGATGTAGATAGAGATTTTAGTAATTGTATCGAGGTTAGAAGAGATGATCTAGATGAAATCATAAGTGAAATACAACTAGCAAAAGAAGACTATTTCATTGTAGGCCAAGATAATAAAAAACAAATAATGTATTTAAGAAGCGAAAAGAAAACCTTTTAAGCTGACTATAGATACTGTCCTGTAGCAACACGTTCAACTTCTTTGCCGCCTGTTGTTTCATCGCCTTTTTGAATCAAAGTACGAATATAAATAATACGTTCGCCTTTCTTGCCGGATATCTTTGCCCAATCATCAGGATTAGTTGTGTTAGGTAAATCTTCTTGCTCTCTAAATTCTTGATGTATAGAATCAATCAGATCTTGGGTGCTTATACCTTTTGGCCCGTCAGCAATATTTCGTTTTATAGCTAACTTCTTTGCACGTCTTACAACATTTTCTATCATTGCACCTGAAGAAAAATCTTTAAAATGCAATATTTCTTTTTCGCCATTTTGATATGTGACTTCTAAGAATTGTGTTGCTTCAGACTCTTCATACATTATGCTGGCAGCTTCTGATACCATACTTTGTATTGTCTTTTCTCTGTCGTTATCAAATTTCTTAAGCTCGTCTTCTGCAATTGGCAATGACGAAGTTAGATACTGAGCATATATTTCTTTAGCAGCCTCTTGGGTTGGACGCTCTATCTTTATTTTCACGTCTAAACGGCCTGGACGCAAAATTGCTGGGTCGATAAGGTCTTCTCTATTTGATGCTCCAATTACGATTACGTTATTTAATATTTCAACACCATCTAACTCACTTAAAAGCTGAGGGACAATTGTTGATTCCATATCGGATGAAATCCCAGTACCACGAGTTCTAAATAGTGAGTCCATCTCATCGAAAAATACTACGACTGGAACTCCTTCTGAAGCTTTTTCGCGAGCACGTTCAAAGATTAAACGTATTTGACGTTCTGTTTCACCCACATATTTATTTAAAAGTTCAGGACCTTTAACATTTATGAAATAAGCATTCTTCTTCTTTTCCCCAGTTTTTTCAGCAACACGTTTTGATAATGAATTAGCAACCGCTTTGGCTATTAGAGTTTTACCGCAACCTGGAGGGCCATATAATAAAATTCCTTTAGGAGCTTCAAGTTCGTGCTCTTTAAATAGGTCTCCATAAATATATGGGAGTTCTACAGCATCTTGAATCATTTCTATTTGTGCATCTAAACCACCAATATCTTCGTAAGAAATATCAGGTACTTCTTCAAGTAAAAGTTGTTCAACTTCTGGGCGTGCAATTCTTTCAACTAAAAGATTAGAACGTGTGTCTAAAAGTAAATGTTCACCAACTCGTAATTTCTTTTCTTTAATAGAATCAGCAAGCTCACAGACTCTTTCTTCATCACCACGACACATTACTAATGCACGATTTCCATCTTCCATAACTTCACGTAGTATTACTAATTCGCCTTGCTTATCACTTGAGCGAGATAGAATTACACTTAGCGAATCATTTAATACAACGTCATCGCCGATTTTTAAGCTTTCTATATCTATATCTGGATGAATACTCACACGCATTTTACGACCAGCACTAATTACATCAACAGTATCGTCTTCGTTAATACCTAGAAATGTACCATATGCAGCAGGAGGTAAAGTTAGTTTTTCTACTTCTTCACGCAATGCTGCGATATGCTCTCTTGCTTCTTTCAATGTAGCGCTTAATCTTTCATTCCTTCTTGATGAATCAGAAAGTTCTGCTTTAAGCGAAATAAGTTTTTCTTCTAATGTACGAATGCGCTTAGGCGCATCAACTAATTTTTTTTGTAAAATATCAATCTCGGCTTTTAGAGTCTGTGCGTCTTGTTTCATTGTATTGTTTCTAGATTCTTCGTATGACGAATTCGCTGATGTATCGTCAGCCGTATCTTCGTTGTCATTTGTTTCATTATCTGATATAAAATTACTCATTAATATTCCTCACTAGGGCTTATTCTAAGACTAATACGATTTCGGTCAAGTTTTGTGGAATCTTTAACGATATAGTTATAAGAATATTATTTTTGGAATAGAATCCGCATGTTAGTGTTATACGGTTATATAATATTTATAAGATTTATAGATTGAAAGAAGATAACATGAAGGTTTGGATTGATCAGGATTTATGTACTGGTGATGGGCTATGCGAAGAAATCGCACCTAAGGTTTTTAAATTATTAGATGATGGTTTAGCATACGTTGTTGAGGGTGATAAAGTTTTCAACCCTGGTGGGCCTACGGGTCTTGCTAATTTTGATGATGATCAATTAGACGGTGTTGTAGAGGCTGCTGAGGAATGTCCTGGAGAATGTATCTATATTGAGCCTTGATTTTTAGATTTTTCCACATTAGGTAATCTTGTATCTACTTCATTACCTTTTGCACTTTTTCGAAAACTCATTATATACAATTTTTTCATTAACAAATAAAAGTTTATACCAAAATAGACAAATAGTTAATATAGCGTAAATACCCCTATAATTCAAATAAGGATAACTATAAAATTTCCACTATAAACTTTTTATACTTTAAACTATAAACTACCGTTTCACTATAACTTGTGTGCCAATAGTTGCCCAATTATAAACATAACTTGTAACTGAAGGTGGCATGTTTACACAACCGTGAGATCCTCCACGTTCAAATCCTCCAACACCAAAAGATCGTCTCCATGATGCATCATGTAATCCATAACCTCTATAAAATGGCATCCAATACGAAACAAATGACCTATAGCCAGGTCCGACTAGATAAGTATTTCTTTGTTTCGCGTAAATAGAGAATGCCCCAGTTGGTGTTCCAAAACCTATGCCTTCAGCTCCAGTAGTTATAGGAGTATTTAAATATTCTGTTCCAAACTCACATGCCCATAAATGTTGTAGATTAATGCTGACAATAATTTTCTTAGCTACTATATTCCCTGTGCAACCATTTTGAGGTGGAGGTGGACAAGAGGTGCTATGTCCGGGTCCAAAATTGGAGAATTGTGAATCTGCTGTAATTGTGTAATAACCACTGTCGTTAGTTGCAGTATTAATGCCAACAGTTGGAGCACCTAAGCAATCGCCGCTTGTAGCTCCATAAAATTGTGAGTCACCAAAGTTAAAAATTCCACCATCGCTTGCAACTAATGTGTATCCCCTACCGCTTACAGTTTTTGTCATTGCAACTATTGGCTTATTAAGTCGTATACTGCCAGTTGATCCGTAGAACTGTGCATCACCAAAAGCAAATATACCGCCGTCACTTGCAGCTAACCAATATCCTCTACCTGATGGAGTCGAAGTCATTGCAACTATTGGCTTATTAAGTCGTATACTGCCAGTTGATCCGTAGAACTGTGCATCACCAAAAGCAAATATACCGCCGTCACTTGCAGCTAACCAATATCCTCTACCTGATGGAGTCGAAGTCATTGAAACTATTGGTCTATTAAGTCGTATACTGCCAGTTGATCCGTAGAACTGTGCATCACCAAATGTAAATACTCCACCATCGCTTGCTACAAGCCAATATCCTCTTCCAGTTGGAGTAGAAGCAATTGAAACTATTGGTCTATTAAGACGCTGACTACCTGTTGATCCGTAGAACTGTGCTGCGCCATATGTGAATACTCCACCATCATTCGCTACAAGCCAGTAACCATCACTACCTGGCGTAGATGCCATTGCAAGTATTGGATTATTTGAGACACCTATCTTGGCTATGGATTTTTTATTATCTAATGCAAAAGAAACAGTAGTAACAATCATGGCTAGTGTTAATATTAGAAAGAATGAGAATTTAGAGATTATCGAAAATTTATTTATTCGATTATTTTTCATATTGATAATGTGCGATTTCATTTAATACCCCAGTTAAATAATTAAGTATAGACTAACAAAAACATATGCTAACACTGTGTATATAAATGATAAAAACGAGAATAAAAGTTTTATTTGTATAATTTAATATGTCTGAGCAGAAAAATGATCAATAAATGCTATGCACTAATATGTCAATAGCCGTGCGACAGTAAGAAAGCCTGTATGTGCAACCATCCTATGATCTGGACGGGCAATCTGGCCTTCAATTTTCCAAGTACGCAATAAGGTCTCAAAAGTGGATTCAAAAGCAAATTTCGAATTACTAAGAGCTTCTCTCAATCTAACAGCTTGTGTTATCTGAGGTACATAAGATATAAATATTCCACCTGGTGTTAATGCTTTTTCGGCGTGTTCAACAACGTTCCAAGGTTCAGGTAGATCTAAAACAATTCGATCTAGGTTTGTATCGTCGATACCTTTATAAATATCTTTTACAACTACTTTCCAAGGCACATCATCACCCATATACTTATATACATTTCTTTTTGCTTGTTCGGCAAAATCTTCACGAATGTCATAACCAATTAATTCACCAGTATTTCCTATTGCTCGTAATAGAGAGATACTTAATGCTCCAGAACCAACACCAGATTCTAATACGCGTGCTCCAGGGAAAATATCTGCATAAGTGATAATTGTTCCATGGTCTTTAGGGTATATAACTTGTGCACCTCTGGGCATTTTTAGAATGTAGTCAGACATAGTTGGGGTTAACACAATAAAAACATGATCTTTAGAGTTTCTTACTTGTGAACCAGAATCTTTTTCAAGAATATCATTATGGTACAAAATACCTGCATGGGTATGGAATTCTCCATCAGCTACTAATGAAAACAAATATCGTTTTCTCTTATTATCTACTACTAAGGCTAAATCCCCTATTGAAAATGGCATATACTTTTACATCTCTATCGTTTTAGAATCTTGAACTTTTATTTTGTACTCGCCAGGTTCTAAATCTATTTGTTGAACTATCTTTGGTGTTGGTTTAGCAAAAACCCACTTCAGTATTTTTTTTGCGATTGATCCATAAAATAATAACTTCCAAAAGAAACCATCTTTTTTCGATGTATTTTTAAGAACTTTTTTGATGATCTTTTTAGGCATATTATCTTGTTTTCACTATGTTTATTAAAGTTTTAGGTCTCATAGCACGTCTTCTACCAGAAAAGAAAGCAATTCCTACAAGCAACCCAATACCTATAATCGCAACAACCTTTATTGTATCGGTAGAACTAGATTTTATCTCGTCTATCACGACATTTATTTCACCCATTTTATTTTTAATATCATCACGAGATACATTTTTATTATCTATTAATTTTTTATTTAATTTTTTATTAGATTTTATCATTACTTTTCTCGAATCAATGTAGGTCTTGTAGCTACAAAAAATATTATTCCTAGCAAACAAATATCAACAACCGCTAAAATTACATAAGGTAGAAAAGACAGACTTGAATCAAATACATCTAGAGTTTGTAAATATCGTAATATTCCTAAGCTCACAAAAATTGCACCATTAGTCATAAATAAAGAACCTACAATACCCAAACCAAGGTATCGACCAAGCCTTTTTAGCGGAACTAATGTTTGGCTTTTAACATAGCTAATAATAATATTAATTAACTCGCTAACCATAGCTATCATGTCATTTGGACTTTTCATATATTGATTCTATAACAAAATCTAATTAGAAATCGAAAATGTTATATTTTCAAGTTGTTGATTGAAGGAAATTGTTTTAATAGAGCAACGGTTTTCTCTTGGTATATATGGCCTTTAGCATCATTGAATTGTCCATTAACCAATAACGAAAAATGAATTTTATCAATATTACCTATTAATGCAGTAACTCCATCTAAAGTCCCTGTTTTTGCTTGAAGAATATTTTTATACTCAGCAAATCGATTAGCTAAGGTACCGTCAATTCCGGCTTTAGAAGTCAATGAAATTATATTTATCCCTTTTTTTGAAACGCTTGAAATAATACTCATTAATTCTGAACAAGTAATTGTAGAAGAATATGAAAAACCAGAACCATTTAAAAATTTGAGACCATCTGTATTCGGGACGAGCTTATTAAGCTGAGTATTTGCAAAATTCATCAGTGATTCAATATCCACTCTCCCTATTGATTTATGCGCTGATGCTATTAGGAGTTGTTCAGCATAAATATTATTAGAATTTTTGAGCATATCAGTAACTAATTTTTCTATAGAAGCACTTTGAATAGAAGCTAATAAATTCTCTTTTGTTGTTAACTTTGGGTCTAATTGTTTCTTAGAAAACTCTATAGTGCCAATAGTTACAAATTTAGATAAAAACATTTCTTTTAAAATATTAGATGCGTATATTTGTGGTTCTAAAGATACACTATTTTGCTCGTATCCTTCATCAACTAATAATGCTCCCATTGCACCAACTTGATTTTTTTTCGATTCCCATTCTTTATTGTATGAAGGAATATTGAACCATGAAGTATCTATTACTAACTTTTTAATATTCTTAATATTTAAAACTGATAGTTTATTAGCTAAATCTGAAAATGTATGTGTATATTTATTTTCTATATAATCTTGTCTACCTAAATTTGGAGGATTATTAGAAATGAAACTAGGATCACCACTTATTGTCATTGAAGCTGTTTCTACAACACCATTTGTTGCTTGCCCATATATAGTTGTATCTAAAGTCTCGTCCTTTTTGAAATTAGAGAAAACTATTGCTGCAGTTGCAATTTTTAATGCTGAACCAGGAACTAAAGCCTTATTTGGATTTAAATCCACTATTTCCTTATCTGAATTTGACCATTCTCCTATAAGGCAAAAATCAGCTGGTAATAGCTCAACAATACTCTTAGATAATGATATTTTTGATAGTTCTACTTCTAAACTATGCTTAAAGTTACTTGGTTTTACATTTGATACATCTTTTTTGTTTAAAAGTAATTGACCCTTTGAATTATCTGACACATTTGTTGATTTTGAAAATAATAATAAGGAATTACCGTATGAAAATAAAATCAATGAAGTTAGAAGAAAGGCAATAATTATTGTATTTTTAGTATTTTTCACTTTACATATACCCTTCCAACGAATAATAATGTTAGTGTTTATATACAATTTTTATAGGAATCTGATTTTATACTTGAGTTATAGGGAAAATGGGACGAAAGATAAGTATGATTTCGGTTGTACTACCTGCTTTTAATGAGTCAGAGACTCTAGAGAACACTACTAAAGATATTTTTGCGTACTTAAAATCTCGTAAAGAAGTATTTGAAATTATTATTGTAGAAAATGGCTCAAGTGATAATACGCGAGACATTGGAAAAAGACTTTCAGATGAAATCAAAAATGTTAAATTCTTCTCCGAAGTATTGCCTGACTATGGTGCAGCATTGCGCAGAGGACTTAGAGAAGCATGTGGAGATATAATAGTTAATTTTGATGTAGATTTTTATGATTTTGACTTTTTAGAACGTTCAGTTCAAATAATTAGAGAGCATAGTGATCATCGACCAGCAATTGTTGTTGGATCTAAAAGGACTGAAGGAGCAAATGATAACAGGCCAGTACTAAGAAGATTTGCTACATTTATTTTTTCCAGTATATTAAAATTTGGTTTTGGGCTCGGGGTTTCGGATACTCATGGCATAAAAGCTATGCATCGATCTAGCGTTATTGATGTAGAAAGACTTTGTAAATTCACCGTTGATCTATTTGATACTGAACTTATTTTGCGCTGTGAACGTTCAGGAATAATAGTTAGCGAAATACCTGTTTCCGTTGAAGAGTCTCGTCCAGCAAGATCAAATCTGATTTCTCGTATACCAAGAACTCTTTTTGGTTTGGCAAAGATGAGATTTGTCTTCTTTTTTGAGTCTATTTTTCGTCGTGGGGAGTTGAAACCTGCAAAACTAAAGTGAATGAAGTTTGTAGCAGGTTTATACGTAGAAAATATTAATTTTAGAACCGAGGAAGGACCATCAACTCGTATTGATATTCAGGGTGCTTTCTTCTCTTATAAACCGCCATCTTATCCCGATCTGTTTACACCTCATTTAGTATTGCTAATAAGTGCAATAGATTCTGAAATTTCAAATGACACACTAGTTTGTGAATTTAAAAGAGGCGATGAAATAGTTGCAAGAAATGTACAAGCATGTCCTATCGAATCTGGAAAGTTTGGTTATCGATTAGTAAGACCTGAAATTGAGTTTACGAAACCGGAAACAATAATCGTAACTTGTACACTAACTGAATCAAAAACATCAATAGAAGTCCCAATGACTTCACTTTAAATTTATCCTTGGAGGATTAATGTCGCAAACTGTAATAAAAAGTAGTGAATCTATTGATGCGAAATGTGTAAATACAATACGCGCATTATCGCTTGATTGTGTAGAGAAGGCAAAATCTGGACATCAAGGTACAGCTATGGCTCTAGCTCCCCTTGCTCATGTTTTATATACAAGAGTATTGCGTCATGACCCGCATAAGCCTAAAACATTTAATCGCGATCGTCTTGTACTTAGTGCAGGTCACGCTAGCGCATTACTTTATTCGACACTACATCTATGTGGTTACGAAATTACACTAGATGATCTCAAAGAATTTCGTCAATCTGACTCGCTTACGCCTGGGCATCCAGAATTTAATCATACCGATGGTGTAGAAGTTACCACTGGTCCTTTAGGTCAAGGATTCGCAAATGCTGTTGGAATGGCTATGGCTGAAAAGAATCTTCAAGCTAGATTTGGAAATGAATTAATCGATCATAATATTTTTGTAATATGCGGTGATGGTGACTTAATGGAAGGCGTTTCATATGAGGCTGCTTCTTTTGCAGGTCATAACAAGCTTGATAATTTAATAGTGATATATGATGATAATAAAATTACTATTGATGGTAAAACAGATTTAACTTTTTCAGAAGATGTTGCTAAACGCTTTGCATCACAAGGCTGGAATGTAATTGAGCCAGGAGAAATTTCAGAAGACCTAGACGCAATCGAATCCGTTATTAATGAAGCTAAAGTAAATACCGGAGCACCCACTATAATTATTTTGCCAACTGAATGCGGTTTCCCTTCGCCTAAATTGACTGGCTCGCATTTGGCTCATGGTAATCCGTTTGATTCACAAGAAATTATCGCTACAAAACAAGCTATGGGTTCTAGTACCGACAGTTTTGTTGTTGATAAAGATGTATATGAATTCTATGAGAATGCTGTAGCTCATCAAAGCGAGAAGTTATTTGACCATGCATTAAATGTTGCTACACAAATTAAAGAAGGTAGTAGCAATAGCTTTAAAGTTAAAGAATTAACATCTATAATTTCAGGTAATAATAGTGGTGTACAAGGATTATCTAAAAGTGATTTGCAAGAATATTTCAACGATAAACCAAAGATATCTGACCAAATAGCAACACGTGTAAGTTGTGCAAATGTATTATCTAAAATTGGTGAAGTTCTTCCCTCTTTAATTGGAGGATCGGCGGACTTGACAGGAAATACTGGGACAAAAATAAATGGTTTTGAACCGTTTTCTCCAAATAACTTTTCTGGAAGACAGATACATTTCGGTATTCGTGAACATGCAATGGCAGCGATTGCTGTTGGAATGTGCGCTGGTTATGGGCTACATACTTTTACTGGAACATTTTTTGTATTTAGCGACTATATGAGGCCTTCAATTAGGCTTGCAGCATTAAGTAATATTCCAGTATTATTTGTTTTTTCTCACGATTCGATTGGCGTTGGCGAAGATGGTCCTACGCATCAACCAGTTGAACAATTGGCTTCATTACGTGCGATGCCAAACTTGAATGTAGTTAGGCCAGCTGATGCTTTCGAAACCGCTGCCGCTATTGAAAACCATTTCTTAAACCCTAATGGACCTACAGTTTTAGTTACTTCAAGACAAAATGTTGAGGTTTTAGAAAATACTCAAACTAGGTCTCGTTCCGGTATTTTAAAAGGTGGATATACTTTAAATGATTACGATAACCCTGATATAACATTAGTAGGATCTGGTTCTGAGACGCAATTATGTGTACAAGCAGCAGAAGAATTGATGAGAGAACATAAAGTTAAGGCTCGCGTAGTGTCTATGATATCAATGAACAGTTTCCTAAAACTCAGTAAAGATGAACAACAAAATATATTAGGTAGAGATATTCCAATATTGAGTATAGAAGCAGCTTCCACATTTGGATGGTCAACTATTGCTGATGATTCAATTGGCATAGATCGATTCGGTGCTTCCGCTCCTGCAGGTACCATATACGAAAAACTAAATATATCTACTAAAGAATTAGTCTCTCGTGCATTAAAGTTAACTTCAAAATAATAGATAGGTAAAAATGCGTAGCTTGAAAAAAATGTTAGAACGTGGACAAAGTCCATGGTACGATAATTTGTCACGTAAACTAATTGAATCTGGTGAACTAGAAACTTTTATTGAAGAAGGAATTGTTGGGATCACATCTAATCCAACAATATTTGATAATTCAATTTCAAAAACTAATGATTATGATGATGCATTGAAAATTAATGCAAATAAAAATATAACTCCAGAAGATACATATTGGGATCTAGTTTGTGAAGATATTTCAAATGCTGCAGATATTATCCGACCAGTTTTTGATGATTCAAAAGGCGTCGATGGATTTGTCAGCGTTGAAGTTTCTCCACTTTTAGCGAATGACACAGTGGAAACTATTGTTCAGGCTAATGAATTATTTGCACGAATATCAAAAGATAATGTCATGATTAAAATTCCAGCAACAAAAGAAGGCCTTGGAGCTATAGAAGCTGTGATAGCTAATAATATTCCAGTAAATGTAACTTTAATTTTTTCTATTGAACGTTATGAAGAAGTTATCCAAGCATATAAAAAAGGTATAAGAGCTTTACGAGATAAAGGTATTTCTGATACTCCAGCTTCTGTTGCATCGTTCTTTATATCAAGATTAGACACCAAGTTAGATCCGCAGTTACCAGAAGGTTCTAATTTAATTGGAAAAGCTGCTATTGCTAACGCAAGTGGAGCATATGAATTATTTAAAACAGAATTTAAAGAATATTTGGATCAGCCACAATCTTTAATGAGACCTTTGTGGGCATCGACTTCGACAAAAAATCCTACTTTTTCTCAGACTTTATATGTTGATGAATTATTAGCAAAAAATACAGTTAATACTTTACCATACAGCACAATTGAGGCTATAAGAGCAGGTAAAGACGATTTTCCTTTAGTTGACCTTGAACATGATGCGGAACAACTTAGTAAATATATGGCTGAGATTGAAAATATACTTGATGTTAATAAAATTATGGAAGAATTAGAGGCAGAGGGTGTAGAGTCTTTCAAGAATTCTTATATTTCATGCCTAAAATCAATTGAGGCCCGTTTGGCACAATTTACTGATAAGTAATAGAATATCTATAATGCTATCAAAAGACGAAGCCTTCAAATTAACTAAGTATACCTACAATGACCTTCAAGCTTCTGCAGCCGCTATAAGAGATGAAGTTTATGGTAAGAGAATAACTTATTCGCCGAATATATATTTACCTATAACACAATTGTGTAGAGATAATTGTGCCTATTGTGCTTTTGCACAATCACCTGAAAATGCGGATTCAATTTACATGAGCATTGATGATGTGGGAAAAGAGTGTGTAAAAGCAATTGAATCAAAATATTGTGAAGCACTTTTAAGTTTGGGTGAATTTCCAGAAGATAAATATATTGAAGCTAGAAATTGGTTAGATGAAAATGGCTATGAGCGTACAATTGATTACATTTTTAATGTTGCTAGTTATATATTAAATAATCATGGTTTGCTCCCCCACATTAATGCCGGTGCAAGCTCAGCAAAGGATTTAGCTAGATTAAAAAAAGTATCAGCATCTCAGGGAATGTATCTTGAAACAGTTGCTGGACGATTATCTGAACCCGGTGGACCTCATTATAATTGCCCTGACAAGCAGCCAGCATTAAGACTTTCAACGCTTGAAGCTGCTGGACGTGCTAAAATCCCTTTTACAACAGGAATTTTAGTAGGTATTGGAGAAACTAGAGAAGAACGTATTGCCACTTTGTTAGCAATCCGAGATTTGCATTTGAGATTTAATCATATCCAAGAAGTAGTTATCCAAAATTTCGTTCCTAAATTAAACACAGCAATGTTTAATGCAACGCCTGCTGGGACAGATGAATATTTATGGTCTATATCTGCCGCAAGATTAATTTTTAAAGATTCAACTCATATCCAAGCAACTAGTATTAACCACTCCATAGATAACCTTTTAGATGCAGGTGTCGATGATCTAGGTGCAATAAAACCTATAACAAGAGCGGAGAAATATCCTACAAATTTGAAAGAGCATTTGGCAATGCTACGTATCCAATTAAGTGAATTTAACAAAGATCTTACTGCAAGAGCTTGTATTTACCCAGAATATATTGATAGAAAAGACTTTGTAGATGATGCTGTACTTCCATTTATCAAAGATAAAGTAAATAGTTCAGGTTTACTAAAGATTGATCCTTCACACATCAATTGGGATACAGGTGAAGTATTAGATCTGACTGAACTAGAAAATCAAATTGAAAAAAAACGTGATAGAAACTTCCCCATAAAAAATAAGCAATAATTTATTTGAGGAAAAATATGAATGATGTTTTAGGTATCGGTAATGCCCTTGTTGACATCTTGGCTTCTGTAAATGATACTTTTTTGGATGAGCATGATCTGAACAAATCTACAATGCATTTAACAGAAAATGACAAACAAGAATTGATTTTACGAGATTTAAAAAAAACAACTATCGCAAGTGGCGGTTCAGTCGCGAATACAATTGCAACTTTAGGTCAATTAGGCTGCGATGCTGCATTTATTGGACAAATAACTGATGATAAATGGGGAGTTTTTTTTGAACAAGATATGCAAGATCTTGGTATTGAAACAAAATTAAATATTCTAAAAAGTGATGAAGAAAGAGTTAGTGGGACTTCAGTTATTTTAATCACACCAGATGGCGAACGCACCATGAATACCAATTTGGGTGTTTCATCTTTAATAAATAAAAGTTGTTTAGATAATGATATTATAAATAATTCTAAGATGCTTTATTTGGAAGGCTATCTTTATGATTCTTTAGAGGCTAAAGAAACAATCAATTTATCGGTTTTGATGGCTAAAAAGCAATCTTCTAAAATCGCTTTATCTTTAAGTGACGCATTTTGTGTAGATAGACACAGAGTTGCATTCAAAGATCTTATTTCTAATATCGATATTTTATTAGCTAATGAATCTGAAATATGTTCTTTATTCGAAATAGATAATCAACATTTGAATATCGAAATGATTAGTGAATTTAAAAATGAACTACCTCCAATGGTTGCAATAACTCAATCTGAGCGTGGTGCTACAATTATTGAAAATAATGAAATATTTTGCATACCGACAGTTCCAGTAATATCACCTATTGATCTAACAGGTGCAGGAGATCAATTTGCAGCTGGATTTCTATTCGGTCTAATAAATGGCTTTAACTCAAAAAAATCCGGTGATATTGGAATTCATCTAGCATTAGAGATTATCTCTCGAATTGGACCTCGATTTGCGACAGATGAAATTATTAAAACGTCTTAACTTATCCTTCTCACCTGTCGATCTTATAAAAAGTAAAACTAGTTCATTCACGGTGTATTACAAAGAATCAAAATACATCGCGTCACATGGGATGACTACTAGAATTTTGTTTTAAAAATTAGGAGAGAAATGGCTCGATTAAGTAGGTATCGTATTGGCGAAGAAGATATTGATAATGCAATATCAGAATTGGTTGAAATGGCCAAAGGACGAGAAATCAATACGGATCTAGTCCAAGAAATGATTACATCATCAATCAGGATGTTAAGAGAAAGTAATGATAGAGGAGATCTAAAAATTGCTAATGCTGCATTAAAGGAAATGAGGTATTCATTTAATGTTTTTGAATCTTATAGAGGTCAGAAGAAAGCATCAATTTTTGGTTCAGCAAGGACGCCCGAGGATCATCCTCTTTATGAATTGACACGCAAACTAGGTGCTGGACTGGCAAAAGAAGATTGGATGGTCATAACTGGTGCCGGACCTGGAATTATGACAGCTGGAATTGAGGGTGCGGGTTCAGAAATGTCATTTGGCGTAGGTATAAAATTACCTTTTGAATCTACAACTTCACAGTTTATTTCTGGTGATCCAAAACTAGTTAATTTCAGATATTTCTTTACAAGAAAATTAATGTTCATGAAAGAATCTTCTGGATTCATTTTGATGCCTGGTGGATTTGGAACAATGGACGAAGGCTTTGAACTATTGACGCTAATGCAAACAGGTAAAATGATGAGTACTCCTGTAGTTTTTCTTGATGAACCAAATGGTACTTATTGGGAGCGCTTCGATGAATTTATACGGGGAACTTTAATCCAAGACAATTATGTTGGAGAAAATGATTTAAATCTCTATCTTCTTGCCAAAACAGCAGAAGAAGCTATTGAAGAATTAAAACATTTTTATGCGAATTATCTCTCGCAAAGGTTTGTCGATGGCATCATGGTATTGAGAATGAAAAGACCGATTTCAGATACGGCTTTAAGTTCCATTAATAGGGAATTTTCTGACATTATTACACGTGGTGAAATAGAGCGTTGTGAAATATCAAAAGATGAACTAGCGGATAAAGATAATTTAAATTCTCATAGGTTGCGATTCAACTTCGATAAGAGACATTGGGCAAGTTTGAGACAAATTATAAATCAGATCAATGATTTTTAGCTAGTCTTGAAAATATTCATCAGTAGAATTTGTTGATATTTTAGTTAAAATATCAAGCTCGTGTATTGCCTTGTCAATCGCACGTGAAATCTTCGCACACTGACGTTCTAACAGTTTTGCATCTCCATCTCCGCGATATACCGCATCTGATAATAATTTTAATGAATGGTCTCTACTAAGATCGCGGGCAGATTCCAAGTGATTTCTTATATCGTCCATTAAAATATTCTAGCTTGGATTAACGCTAGTATAAACAAAATTCACCTTATTTTATATTTACCGTATTAAAGTTATTTTATAAATAAAGACCTGGCTCTGTCGCTTCGTCGCTTTCAGAAACAGCTTGGATATCTCTCTCGCGCAATAATAAATAATTTTCGCCAGATATCTCACACGTAAATCCAGCATCTGGAGCATAAAGGATTCTATCGTGTATTTTTACGTGATGAGCATTTCGACCTATGCTCACAACTTCGCCCCACCTTAACCTTCTATCATCATTAGCTGTAGCTGGTATTAGAAGGCCACCTCGCGTTGCTCGTTCCCCTTCTTCATTAGATGGGACAACTAATACTCGGTCGTTCATCATACGCAACTCGGGTGTGCGAATCGGGGTTTTAGCTAGATTTTCTGTTTTGGATGATTTCATTAGATAATAATCTAGTTTCTTTTCAACTTAAATTGCTATTGGAAACTACCATATATGTATATGTCAAATGATAATACGCCAGATGTCAATATAGATGTAAGTACCGGTAGAAATAATGCAAAGATGAAGAGGACAATTTTTCAGGAAATTGTTGCATTATCTAAACCTCGAGTTATTGAATTATTGATTACTACTGCCCTTCCTGCCATGTTTTTTGCTGCTGGAGGGTTACCAGATGGTTTTAAAGTAATTGGTGTATTAGTTGGCGGCTATTTAAGTGCTGGATCTTCAAATGCGATTAATTCAATAATTGAAGCAAATACAGATAAAAAAATGGTGCGAACTAGAAATCGACCTATGGCCCAACAACGATTAACCAAAAAAACAGCTTGGATTGCTGCTATTACAGCACAATCAGCTTCACTTATTATTATGATCTTATTATGTAATGTATTAAGCGCATTATTAACATTATTTGCATCTTTTTTTTACGTAGTGATTTATACAATTTGGTTAAAACCACGTACAGAACAAAATATTGTAATTGGAGGAGCTGCTGGTGCACTGCCAGTATTAATTGGTTATAGCGCGGTTACCTCTAATGTTTCTTGGGGAGCATTTATAATGTTCTTACTTGTTTTTCTATGGACACCACCACATTTTTGGGCCTTAGCAACCTATCATGAAGATGATTATAGAAATGCTGGATTCCCTATGCTTCCTGTTACGCATACAAAGAAATCGACTACATTTCAAATGATGCTATACACCGTACTTACAGTAATTTCATCATTCGTTTTAATCGCAACAAAAAACTTAGGTATTCTGTATATGATTGCAAGTATTGTTTTAGGCCTATGGTTTATATATTGTTCTATAATTTTATATGTTAAAGCTGATTCAATATTAAGAAAAAAGTTTTATAACTTTTTTCATTTGTCCAATGGCTATTTAGCTCTACTATTTATAGTTATTGCTATTGACTCAACAATTTCTTAGAGGAAAAATGAAGAAAAAATATTATTTAGGATTATCAATAGTTATTATATTAACGATGGTTATTCTTAGCTTAGGGTATTCATCGGTTTTAAATAAATCAACAGATACTTTAAAATTAGCAATGGTTAATACAAATATTAATAATTTTGAGACAACAACTTTAAATGAAACTCCATATACTCAAAAAGATTTTCCTAAGGGCATAGTAGTTGTTGAGGTATTCGCATCATGGTGTATACCTTGTCGTACTTCTTACCCAGAAATTGTCAAATTTTCTAAGAAAAACGTTGATAAAAATATTTCTGTTATTGGTATTGCCTATGAAGATGTGTCCTTTGAAATCGAGAACTTTGAAAAGCAATATGGAAAGTTAGATACTGTAATCATGACAAATGTGAAAGTAAAAGATGCCTTCTCTCTTCGTTCTGTACCTCAGACTTTAATAGTAAAGGATAAAAAGGTTAGATATAAAATCTATGGATCACCAAAAAGTTCAGATATCGATAAGGTAATAAATCTATTATAAATATTTGTTTATACTTTATTCATCGAACTTAAATGTCTGTATGGCATAGTAAGCTAAAAGAGCTCCTAGAACAATTAATGAAATAAAACTAGTTAATGAAAATGAATTTAAACCAAAACTATATCTAATTAAATAGTGAAGGGCACTTGAAGGAAATATCTTTGCAAAAATGAGGTATTCGCTTGATTTAACATTTGATACAAGTGCAATAGCTGAAATTGCTACAAATAGAAAATATGTCAAATTTTGAACACCAAGATTTGTCTCCGCTTTAAGATTTGAGGCAATTATTAATGCAATACTTGAAAATGCAATTGATGCTAGCCAGCAAAAGGGGAATACCAAAAGAATTGTTACTGAAGGCTTGTAACCTAGTGCCATACCTACTGCACCAATTAATACTAACTGCATCGTCTCTAAAACAAAAACATATATTATCTTTGATATAACTATACCTTTTTTGCCTATTGGCGTTGTGCCCAGTCGTACTAATACTCTGTATCGTCTATCAAAACCAGTTGATATTCCTAAACTTAATAAAGAACTTGCTAAGCAAGATTGAATAAAAACAAATGGCAAGTATTTTTCCAAGCCACCTTTGCTGAAAGATAGACCAATCAAAACAACAATTGGAAGTACTACAGTAACTAATAGACTTTCACTTCTTCTAATGGCTATTTTTAAATCTGATTTCGTGAGGCTTAATGATTTTGAAAGAGTACTATTTGCCATCTTTTTCCTCTGTAAGTTCAATAAATACTTCTTCTAAAGTTTTAGAAAGAGAAGAATATTGTGTTATTAAAATATTGTTTTTTAATGCAAACTCTGTTAAATCATATAAAAATTTTGGATTAGCAACGACACTCAATTTATAATGGGATTCATCTATTTTTATGCAATTTGATTCATCGACACCATCCATCTTAAAAATATCTATATCTTTTTCAAAAACAATATCCAATGAATCTTGATGTGAATCCATAATTTCTTGCGTTTTACCTTGTGTTACAACTTTTCCGTTAGAAACTATAGCTATATCAGTACATAATAATTGAGCTTCATCCATAAGATGCGTAGTTATAATGACTGTTGTCCCTTTTGATTGTAACTCTTTTATTATTTCCCAAGTACTACGTCTTGCTTTAGGATCCATACCAGCAGTTGGTTCATCTAAAAAAACAAGTTTAGGTTGACCAATTAAAGCTAGTGCTAAAGAAAGCGATTGTTTTTGGCCACCGGATAGCCGTCTAACCATCGTTTTTACACCAGTGAGATTAACACGTTGAATAATTTCATCTATATCTAAGGGGTTTGAATAAAAAGAAGCATATAAACTCACAGCTTCTTTAGGTGTTAACCCTGGATTAATTCCACCTTCTTGGAGCATTGCGCCTATAGAGTCAGATATTAAATCAAATTCAATCTCTGGGTCTTTTGAAAGTACAGCTAGCTCGCCTTCATCACGTTTACGTAAACCCAACATAATTTCTATCGCCGTTGTTTTTCCCGCACCATTAGGACCTAATAAACCAAATATAGTATTTTTTGGTACTTGAAGTGAAAAATCAACTAACGCAGATTTTGATGCGTAATTTTTATATATATGTTTCGCATCTATTACTAATTCCATAAGCGATTAATATATTACTAGAAGAAAGGCTTGTAACTGATGTGGTACGTAAGCAGCTATGCTTTTATTTTAATATTGGTGGTAGCTATCACTCTTCCCTTGGAATTATTAGTTAAATTTGGTATATATAGAAGACCATTATTAACTTTTAAGGCAATTTCTTTTCCTTTTGTTGCATACTTATTGTGGGATATATTATTTTCATATTTTGACCTATGGAACTTTAAAAGTCAACATACCTATAGCTTTAGATTTTTTGGCTTACCAATAGAAGAAATATTATTTTTTATAATAATACCTTTAGCTGGTTTATTAACATATGGTGCTGTATCGTCACTTAGATCTAAAAAATTCGATAAAAACAGTTGGACTAAATTGCTGGTATTTGGTATTTGCTATTTTCTATTAGGTTTGATCTCGTATCAGTTCAGGTTGAGTTTTTTTAATCTAACAGTACCGAAGCGGATTTTTCCATATTACACACTATCCATAATATTTATTCTAGCGATATTTATTTTATGGGTATGGGGAGAAAAAGAAAGGTTGGATTTTCTAAAATCTAGTAACTACTTCTATACCATATTGATATGTTTATTTTTTATGGTGATTGTTAATGGTTATCTTACAAAACTTAGTGACCCAGTTGTTACTTATAGAGCTAATCTAGGATCCCGTATATTTTATGATATGCCATTCGAAGATGTTATATATGGATTTGTTTTGTTAACATGGATATTAATTAGATTTAATATACCAAAGAAACCGGTAGAACAATGAGAAATATATTAATAGTATTGATAGTTTTTATATTAATGGAACCATTTACGACATTTATCCATCGTTATGTAATGCATTTATTTGGATGGGTCTGGCATAAGTCACATCACACACGTTTTGCAAAGCCATTTGAACTCAATGACCTCTACCCTGTTGTATTCTCATTTCTAACTATCTATTTATTCGTATTAGGTATGGAAAATAGTATTTATACAGCAGTTGGAATTGGTATTACTTTATATGGAATAGTTTATTTTATTGTTCATGAAATTATTATTCATTCGCGGTTTATTGCAATAAAAAATAATAACAGGCTTTTTAATTATTGGAGGTTTGGACATAATGTACATCATCAGTTTCAAAAAGCACCCTACGGTTTTATTATCCCTGTTACACCTAAAGTTTTACGCATTAAAGCTGTAGAGAATTACCGTGACTTACTCAATCGATTTCATAATAATAAAGATATTGCTAACTGAATGTGAAATAGCTAAAACAGTATGTACAAGATCAATTTTTATATTTGCTTAAGAAGTCTTATATTTACGATAGATGAAATAGTCTTTAGATAGCGAACTATTATTTATTCGTATTAATTCACGTAGCATAATACTTAGTTTTCTATATTTCGGGACCCTAACTCTTTTTTTAAGTATCTTATAGTCAGCTTTTTGTACTTCCTCCAAAATTCCACCGTAAAGCCTATAGGCTGTACGCACGCATGCTCCGCGTCTCCCTTTTAGTTTTATGACACCTCCATAAGAAGATTCATAGAATTTCATATTTACCGATATCTCATATTTTAAGAATTCTTTAAAAGCATCATTTTCAACGATACCATCAGGATTTACCCCAAATTCTTCAAAATCATCTAATGGTAGGTATGTACGTCCTCTTATTAAATCCTCTCCTATATCACGTATAAAATTAGTTAGCTGAAAAGCATCTCCTAGATTTCTTGCAGATTGCCTTATATCGTCATGAGGAATATCAGGAGCAATTACTGGCAATACCATTTCTCCAATAACTGCAGCACTACCGTCAGTATATTTTTGTAATTCTTTTAATGTCTTATAAGAATTTACAGATAAATCCATTCTCATTGATAGAAAGAATTTATCTAATAGAGAATTTTTAAGCTTTAGTTCATTCCAAGTTTTCGATATTGCACCAAATAAATTATTACCCTGATATTTTGTTGCTATTGATTCATTAACTCTTTGCTCAAATTCAATCAAGTTTTTTTTAGCATTTAACGATGTTCCTGGTTTACCATCATTTACGTCTACAAGATCATCAGCATAACGACAAAGAGAATATAAAGCATAAATATGGTTCCTCTCAGACTTTGTTAACAATAAAGCTGAATAAAAATATGATGTTCCATATTTTTTAGTAAGTAAATAACTTTCTGTATAAAGATCATTTTGATTAGACATTTTTATTCTCAAAATAGTCTTTAACTTTAATGGCGCTTAATCTACCGCTTTCAATAACCATTGGGACACCAACACCAGGAGTCGTAGCCGTTCCGGCAAAAAATACACCTGGTAATTCTTTAGCATAATTCTTTAATCTAAATGGACCTGATTGTAAGAAAGTATGACTCAAAGAAAATGGCGTACCTTTGTACATTTTTTGTTCTTCCCAATCAGTCGGATCTAGCATTATCTCACAATCGATTTGCTCAATATTATAGCCACCATCAATAAGATGTTTTCTCATTCTATTAGTATGGATATCCCTATTCGCTTTAAAATCCTCTTGACTTTCAAGGTTTGGACATGGCTCTAATACATAAAATATATTACTACCATCTTTGCACAATGTATCATCAGTGACTGATGGAATCGATACTAAGTATGAAGGATCATCCATCATCATTTTTTTATCCACTAAATCACTGAATGCCGAATTAGTCGAAGATGAAAAATGAATATTATGGTGAGCTGTATTTTTAGATAATTTTGATTTAGCACCTATTACGTAGAGCAAACATGAAGGAGAATATTTGCCTTTTGAAGCCTTTTTTGGCGGCTCTATACCGAATATTTCAGGGTATGCCATTGGTAAATCAGCATTACATACAATTGCATCAAACATTTCAGAAGATCCATTAGAAAGTACTTCATATTTATCATTTTTTTTATGGATTGAATTTACCTTTTGGTCATAGTGAATTTTTGCACCACTTTCAATACATGCAGTAGCTAAAGCTTCAGGATATGCACTCATACCACCTTGTGGTGCGTATACACCTTCAATAAGATCCATATAAGAAATAACACAATAAACACCTAATGCTTGTTTTGGCGTAACACCAGCATATAAGGACTGGAAAGAACATAAATCTATAAGACGGCTATCTGTCAAGTGCCTGTTAACGACCTTATCCATTTTAGAAAAAGCACCCATTGATAGCAAAGCATATAATTCTTTTATATTTTTTGCCATATTTAAAGGTGAAGTAAAATTTCTAGCTATAAAAGTATCAAATTCAACGTCAACTAACTTTTTTAACCACTTTACATAAATATCAAATCTATCTGCTTCTTCTTCAGAACTAAATGTTGATATCGTTTCATGTATATTATTTCTATTATGTGGCCAAAGTATTTCAGTTTTATCTCTAAAGACTGCTCGATAGCTAGGATCGACTTTTAACATATTTACATTTTGAGATAAAGTTTGATCCAATGACTCAAATGGTTGATTTGCAATATCGAGCATTGTAAATACAGTAGGGCCACATTCTAAAGGATAAATTATTCCATTATTTTCTTTTAAGATTCTTCTAGCACGACCTCCAGGACTCGAATAACTTTCAAAAACAGTCACATCAAAACCTAATGATATTAGATTAGCGCTAGCTGATAAACCACCTAGACCAGCACCTATTACCGCTACCTTTTTCAAGAGTCTCTCCAACATACATATTTAGCTAATGATAAAGCAAGTTTATTTGCATCTTGGTTCGTTTCAATAGAGTCTAATGCTATCAGTGCTTCGTCATATAGAGAAGATATTCTTTTTTCAACATACTCTAAAGCACCATTTTCTATAATTATAGTAACTATGTCGTCAATACTCTTTTGTGAAATGTTTGAAGAACCACGTAGGTCTAAAATTTCTTTTTCCTTTTCATTGGCATTCTCTACTGCATAAGCCATTAAAAGAGTATATTTACCCTCACGTATATCATCACCTACAGGTTTACCAGTTTTATCGTGATCACCAAATATTCCTAAAATATCGTCACGTAATTGAAATGCTTCACCCAATGGGGATCCAAAGTTTGACAATTTCTCTAGTGGTGCATTTTCGTTTGTAATTAACGCACCCATATGGATTGGTCTTTCAATAGTGTATTTTCCAGATTTATATTGTGCTATTTTTGAAATCAGATCTTTTGATACCTTCTTCCTGTAACCCGCATCAATATCCATTTGTTGGCCAGCAAATAATTCTACTTTTAAGATTCCATATATATCTAGGCATCTTTTCGGTAAATCACGTGCAAAAGTATCAGCATAAGTAAATGCGAAGTCGCCAGCTAGTATTGCTACGCTAGCAGCAAAATGTTCAATATCACCACGATAATCAAGTTCGCTATAATAATTTTGTAAAAATTTATGAACTGTGGGGGCGCCCCGTCTAGTATCGGATTTATCCATGAAGTCATCATGAACTAACGCAAAATTGTGTAATAATTCTAAGGCACATGCTGCATTTAGTAAAAGTCCATCATTATCTTTTGTTCCCATCAGCTTTGCTCCTAAATAGCAAAATGCCGGCCTGAGCCTTTTTCCGCCATTAGAAATAAAATTTGATAATGCCAGTAATGGTGGCAAGATGGAATCATCAATTTTCCGCCATCTCTCAATTTCTTCACTTATAAATGAATCTATTTTTAAAGCAAAAGTAGAAGTAAATTCTTTTAAATCTATAAGATCATCATTATTTCCGATTGTATCATTCATCACGTATATAGATTAGTCTTAAAGGATGACAAAAAGCCCTTCAGATCAATCTAGTACTATATCTATTATTGTCATAGATGCCCCTGAGAATAATTTTAACGTTAATATACAAGTAAAAACTGAGACCAATTCATCTAATGAGTGCACAATTAAAATGAATAATCGTGCATTTAAAAAACTAATGGATGGTGAAACTACATTTGAAATTGAAGCTGGTAATGATAATATTGAGATTTCAGGAAATACAAATCTATTACGTCATTTTGGTAAATCATTAAGAAATTCTAATTAGCTTCACACTTACATCCATTTCGCAATCTGGATTTCCATTTATAACACCTTTTACAGGTGCAACATCTTGGTAGTCTCGACCCCATCCTACTAATACGTGTCTTTCTGCAACTGCTATGTTATTTGTTGGATCTAATCCATACCAATCACCAAGCCATACTTGAGCCCATGCATGGGACTCACCAACAACAACTTCGCCTATTGTATTTAGATCTCCAGGATATAAATATCCTGATACATATCTACAAGGTATACCTAAAGTTCTAAGGATTGCAAGCGTTAAATGTACAAAATCTTGACAAACTCCAGATCTGCTCACCATGGTTGATGAAGCAATAGTTCTAACATCTGTAGTTCCTGGAATATATGAAACATTTTCTCTAATCCAATTCATTAAAAATTCAACAGCCAATCCTGGCTTATCAAATTTTTTAAGTTTTTCAATTAACCAATCATATTGTTCTGAAGAATCCACATAAGATGTATATGATAAGTATTCACAATACTTATCAAGAATTGAATCACTAGATAAAGCACCCCAAGTTATTGGAGCTTTACCATGATATGCAGCACCTTTTGTTGTCTCGACTAACGAATGGCTATTTATAGACAATGAATTGTGAACACCTGGTATTGAAAAATATTCAACTCGAGTACCAAAATAGTCTTTATAGCGATTTATATTAACTGCTGGGTCAATTGTTATATTGTGTTCTAACGTAAACTGACTATTAGTATCGCGCGGTGCCATTCTTAATTCATTATGTTGAGACCCAACATCCTCTTTATAAATATATTTAGTCTCGTGATCTACACTAATTCTCCATGACATTATTGCCTCCAATTTATTGCGTTTGAAGCTTGAAAATATGTTTTACTAATTGAATCACTAATAGAGTTAGCAGCAACTGCTAATTTATTTAGTTCAACATCTAAATTATTTGCAACATTTTCAATTGATGTAAACTCTATTTCGGCACAGAACCTACCGAGTATAAATTTAGGATCATTTTCATTTGAAAAATCGTTATTTGTAGGATCATCTGTCAATTTCTGAATAGAACTTAATGCATTTGATGCACTAGATAAGATCGATCTTGGAAAATTGATATTTCGTAATAGAAACTCAATTATAGAGTTCGTATCTGAAAGATCACCACTAACTCTCATGAATCCTTCAAAAGCACCACAACTTCTAAGCATTGTTATCCAAGCAGACGAATCATCTGCCATTGCACATCGAATGTTAACCATTCTTGCTGTCATGTCAATTCTCTCGATACACCTACCTATGTTTAAAAAATGGTAGCTATCATCACGTACTAGTGATGCATCAATAATACCGTGTATCATCATTGTTCTATTACGAACCCATGTATATAAAGAATGAATTGATGTTTTGTGATCAATTATCTTTTCATTTAGGGCTTTATTCGTAGCGTAGATCACTTCAAATAATTCTGTAGGTATAGTGTCTTGAACTGCTTTAGCATTTATTGCTAGTCCTGAGATACTCGTCTCAATTGATCCAGGAAAATCCGCATTAAAACCAATGTAATACATTGCGTCTTCAATATTATTAAATCTTTCATTTGGATCGACTCCCATTACTTCAGCTAAGTGACTTGCTAATCTTTGTGATTCACTTGGGTGGCTTTGTAAAAGGTTATGGTAATGTACATCTAATAGCCGTGCACTGTAATCTGCACGTTCAACCAAATGGCCGATCCAATAACATGATTCTGCAATTCTTGATAACATTATAATTCCTTATTGTTGCTGTTGTGCTTGTTGTTGTACTTGATCGTTATTTTCGACTTGTGCTACTTTTCGAGCCTTGTTTTGAATTTCATTAAATGATTCTTCTTTAGTCGATTCTTCTTCGAGCACCCATGTATCTTTAGAGCCACCACCTTGTGACGAATTAACTACAAGTGAATTCTTTACAAGTGCTACACGTGTTAGTCCACCTGGAACTGCCCACAATTTCCCACCATCATTTACGACGAATGGTCTTAAATCAACATGTCTGGGAGAAATTGATTCACCATCATATGTAGGTGATGTAGACAGTTGAATAACTGGTTGTGCAATAAAATCACGAGGATTCTCTTCAACCTTTAATGCTATTTCAAATAATTCTTCATCACTAGCGTGAGGTCCGATTACTAAACCATATCCTCCACTTGCATCTACGGGTTTAAATACTAAATTCTCTCTATTGTCTAATGCATATTTTCTAACATCTGGATCATCAAGCCTAAGAGTATCAACATTCTTAATTTTAGGTTCTTCACCTAAATAGTATTTTATAAAATCAGGTACGTACGAATATATAAGTTTGTCATCACCGACACCATTGCCTACTGCATTTGCTATAGCTACATTTCCAGATCGAGCTGCATTAACGATTCCTGCCACACCTAGTATTGATCCTTTTTCAAAATGTAAAGGATCAACAAAATCATCATCAACGCGTTTGTAGATAACATCTACCTTTTTAAATTGACCAGTTGTTTTCATGAATACTTTATTATCTTCAACAATTAAATCTCGTCCTTCAACTAGCTCTACTCCCATATGTCTAGCTAGAAAAGCGTGTTCAAAATAGGCTGAATTATGTACACCTGGAGTTAATATAACAACAGTTGGTTCACTGATATCTCGAGGTGCTGAAGATATTAAAGCATTTAGTAATCTTTGTGGATATTCACTTACTGATGCTATTTGTTTAGATTTAAATAACTCAGGAAATAGATGAGATGTTGCACTGCGGTTTTCTAATACATATGAAATTCCAGATGGACAACGTAAGTTATCCTCTAAAATTCTAAATTCTCCATTTATATCGCGTATCAAATCTATGCCGGCTACATGTATACGCACATTATTTGTTGGAGAAAGACCATGTACTTCTCTATGGAAATGTTTTGATGAAACAACAACACTTCTTGGTAATATTCCGTCTTCAAGAATATTTTGATCATTATATATATCTTCGAGGAACATTTCTAATGCTTTTACTCTTTGAAATAGTCCTTGTTCAATAGTTGTCCACTCAGTATTTGTAATTATTCTAGGTATTAGATCTAAAGGCCAAGGACGTTCTTCACCAGAATAAGAAAATGTAATACCTTGATCAATAAATGATTTGTCTCTTATTAAGCCTCTTGAATCAAATTCATTCATACCCATTGATTTAAATACACTAAATATTTCTTTGTAGGACTCTCTAACCTTACCCGTTGAATCAAACATCTCATCGTATGCTTTGCTTGTATCGTAATTATGTGAAAAGTCAGTCATAGTCATTTCTATTCCTTTTAGAATTTGTTTAATTGTTTTCGGACGATTCTCAAAAAAGACTTAATTTAAAAATGAGCAATACCACTTAGAGTGCTAAATGTGCTCACAATATAATGCTTAACAAATAATAAATAATGCTAGAATGACCTTATGACCAATCTTTTAATGCTTGCTTCAACAAAGGTTGACCCTTCAAGAGCCAATTATCATGTTTCTGGACTGCTTTGGTCAACTGTGTTTATAGTGCTAATTATTGCTTTATGTCTAGATCTATTCGTATTTAACCGCCATGAACATGAAGTATCTATGAAAGAGGCGGCTTTAGCCTCATGTCTTTGGATCGCACTAGGTATAGCTTTTGGCATTCATGTATATTTCGATATTTCCAGCCAAGCAGCTGGACAATATTTTGCAGCATATGTTCTAGAGAAAAGTTTAAGTGTAGATAATCTATTCGTTATTGCGTTGCTATTTAGTTATTTTGCCGTACCGAAAATATATCAACATCGTGTTCTGTATTGGGGTGTAATTGGCGCCTTAGTACTAAGAGGTATTTTTATTGCTCTTGGCGCCGTACTTATTGCAAGGTTTGAATTTGTACTAGCCATATTCGGGATTATTCTTTTATTAAGCGCATATAAGATGTCCTTTTCATCGCACGATGCTGTTGATCCAGAAAAGAATCCATTGTTAAAACTAATGCGTAAACGTATGAAGATGACTAAGCATTACCAAGGTAAGAAATTTTTCATAGTATCGAAAGGTATCAGGTATGCCACTCCACTTTTTGCTGTATTGCTAATCGTAGAGACGACTGACGTAGTTTTTGCATTTGATTCGATTCCTGCTGTTTTTGGTATTTCTAGTGATCCATTTATTGTATTCTCTTCTAACGCATTCGCAATTTTAGGTTTGAGATCTTTATATTTTTTAATTGCTGGACTTTTAGGTAAATTTGAGTCTTTGAAATATGGACTCTCTTTTATTCTCGCTTTCATAGGCGTCAAATTGATGGCAGGATATTTGTTCGACTGGCATCCACCTGAGTGGCTTTCTTTGGGTGTCATTGCAGTTTCTTTAGGTGTATCAATAACATATTCCATACTTGTACCATCAAAATCTGTAGAAATTGATGAACATTTAGGTGAAGGATTAGTTGATTTAGACGAAGCATTTGACGATGCTCCAGAAGAAGAACTGTAATTTGAGGTAAGAATATATTAGTGGCTTTATATTAGTAGCCCTAATATAGGCTCTTTAAAAAACTAGAGTTGTTCGACTAGAATGCTTAAATGGATCAAAAATTAGCACTCGAGATAATGCTTTCAGGCGAAAGCGTATTGTTGACAGGTTCAGCAGGCTCTGGGAAAACTTATATATTAAATCAATTTATAAAGTCTTCACGTGCAGAAGGAAAAAATGTATCTGTTACTGCAACAACTGGGTTAGCTGCAACGCACTTAAATGGTAATACAATACATTCATGGGCCGGTATTGGTATTAATAATTCATTGCATAAGAATTTTTTTGATAATTTGCTAAAAGGACGTCGTGATACAATTAAAAATACGGACGTATTAATAATTGATGAGATATCTATGTTGCATGACTATCGTTTAGACATGATTGAGATGGTCACTAGAACCGTAAGAGAAAATGACAAGCCTTTTGGGGGTATTCAACTAATACTTTGTGGAGATTTCTTTCAATTACCACCAGTAAGTAGGTCCGATGAGCCAGATAGTTCTTTTGTCGTAAATTCTCAAAGTTTTAAAGAGCTTGATCCCGTAATTTGTTATCTAGATGAACAACATAGACAAGATGATGGAGAATTTTTAGATATATTAAATGCTATCCGTTCTGGTGACGTAAGAAAACGACATGCAGGTTTACTAATGACACGTCAAGATGCAGAATTAGATGAAGATGAAGTTACAGAATTACATACAGTAAACGTAAACGTAGATGCTATTAACTCAAAAAAATTAAAAGAATTGCCAGGCGAAGAACATAATTTTCAAACTGTGACAACTGGTAAAGAGAATTATGTAGAGACTTTAAAACGTTCATGTTTAGCATTAGACGAATTAATACTCAAAAAAGATGCATTGGTTATGTGTATAAAAAATAGTAACGAGAAAAAATACGTAAATGGTTCACTAGGTATTATTATCGATTTTGAAGATGGCACTGGATACCCAATAGTCAAATTACACAACGGAAAAATATTAACGATTGCTCCCGACACATGGGAATTACATGATGGAGACAAAAAACGTGCAGGCTTAGAACAGATACCTTTGCGTCTTGCCTGGGCTATAACTGTTCATAAAAGTCAGGGTATGACCTTAGATTCAGCTCGAATCGATTTACGGAAGACATTTGTGCCTGGAATGGGATATGTTGCATTATCGCGTGTGCGTAATCTAGAGTCCTTGAGCCTAATGGGAGCAAACAGAATGGCCTTTGCTGTAAGCGAAGAAGCACTAATGATTGAAGAGACGCTACAAAATCAGACAAAAGCAGACGAGAAAAGATTTGTACATTTACTAGAAGTTGCAAAAAAGCGTAAACCAATAGAAGATGAGAAAAAGAAAAAATCCGATAGTGGCTGGAATGAAAAACTTACAAAAATGAGAGATACTTATCCTAATGCTTACAAAAAATGGACAAAAGCTGATGATGCATTATTACAAAAGCTTTTCGGCGAGAATCGTGATATAGCTATAAAAACACTTTCCGACAAATTAGGTCGCCACGAAGGATCAATTCGTATTCGTATAGAGAAACTTTTTGAACCTAACGCTGATCAGAGTTTGACTTAAATATTATCAAATTAACTCTTTCTTAATGCTGTGCTAACTTAACTAGCTCATAGAATAATTTTATTCAAAGTTAAACAAACATCCGCAACCTCGCACCCAAAGTACAAAGCTGCGGACAGAGAGTGCCACATATGTGAAGAATTATTTTGTCGAATTTAACCAATTTAAAGTAGCAAATAAGTACAACATCGCAGCTAAGAATACGTGGAAGATAACCATCCATGCAGGAATACCGTTAAAGTATTGTGAATAGCCCCAGGCTATTTGTAAAAGTGTTATTAGAAATAAAGATTTTAATTGCCATGAATGATTTTTAAATTTGAAATATAAAAATAACATTAAAATTGTAAAACACCATGCGAAAAAACTATGTATTCTAGCAACTGTCTCTATATTTGCATCGAGCCGTACAGTGTCTTGACCTCCAGCATGAGGTCCTGCTGCAGTAACGACAATACCAGCGACTACCACTAAATTTGTAACAATAAATAATAATAGATTAAATGTTGGTTTAAAAAGATTCTTTAACGATAAGTCAACTCTAGATTTCGCACAATAACATAGAATTACAGCATTAGATAATATTGCCATTGAAACTAGCATATGTGAACCAACAGCAAGAGGATGAAGTTTTACCAATACTGTTATTCCACCTAAAACTATTTGAATTAGTATTCCTATGACTAAACCTACTGAAAGCCAAGTTAGTCTTTTATTAAATGGCTTGAGAATTAAAGATCCTAGTATTGCTAAAATCACAGATGCAGATACAGCACCAGTAAAAAGACGATTACCAAACTCTATTAATGAATGTGATGATTCTGCTTTTGTTGGTGTGAAAGAACCACTTGAACATTTTGGCCAAGTAGGGCAACCGAGGCCAGATCCAGTTAAGCGGACAGCTGCTCCAGTTACGATGATAGCTGCAATAAAAAAACATGCAATGACCGTTAAATAGAAATATGTTTTTTTAGATATATTAATTCTAGGGAATATGCTTTGAAATTTGATCACAAACCATTTTCTCAAATGTTATTACTCAGTATCGAATTTGAGAGAAATACTATTAGTACAATATCGTAGACCAGTACTATCACGGGGATCATCTGGAAAAACATGACCAATGTGACCACCACAATTAGCACAGCTTATTTCAGTACGTAACATACCAAAACTATGGTCTTGTGTTTCAATAATTGCATCATCACTAATTGGTTCATCAAAGCTTGGCCAACCACAACCTGATTTAAACTTATTTTCTGAGTTAAATAACTTTGAATGACATCCAGCACAATAATATATGCCATCGTCAAACTTATCTACATATTCGCCAGTAAATCTCCTTTCTGTACCTTTCTCACGTAAAGAACGAAATTGTTCATCAGTTAGATTCTCTCGCCAGTCTTTTTCAGACATATCTTTAAATACATTTTCCATTTTCAACTCCTAAAAGAATGATCTATTTAAATACGAAACTGGTTCTTACATTGGACTAATTATTGAGCGTTATAATCAAATATATTTGGAAGTAGTTCAACTATGGATTTAATTATTGGCTTAGATTTCTCAGCAACAACCACGTTTATATCAGGATAATAATCAAATAATATTTGACGGCATTTCCCACATGGAGAGAGTATACCTCTACCTCTATCTCCTACTGCAACAATTAGCATAGGATCAATGTTCTCTGATGCAGATAAATTTGCCAATGCTGAAATCTCAGCATCTGGGCCTCCTGTGAAATGGGCGAGATTTAAACCAGTAACTATTCTGCCATCACCATTTAGAATTGCTGCAGCTACGGTGTGGTTTTGACCATCACCAAATTTATCAATTACAGATTGAGCAGCTTCTATTAAAGTTTCTATACCAACCATTTTTAAGCGTTAAGCAATTTCAATGCTTGGATAAAGAGGGAATCTAGATAAAAGATCGCTGATTTGGGTTCGCATTTTCTCAGCAAAATCTTTATCGAGCTCATATTTAGCTAATGATTTCTTGCCATCTTTAACTATTGGCTTAGTTGCTTTAAGAACTTCATCAATCATACGAGCAATTTCACGGAAATCATCTTCCTTCATACCTCGTGTTGTTAAAGCTGGAGTTCCTATACGCACGCCAGAGGTGTACCAAGCTCCATTAGGATCATTAGGTATAGTATTACGATTAGTTACTATACCTGACTCTTGTAATGCCTCGTCAGCTTGACGACCTGTAAGGCCATAAGAATTACAATCAAGAACCATAAGATGGTTATCAGTACCATTAGAAGTCAGTTTCGCTCCACAACGCATTAATTCTTCAGCCAATGCTTTCGCATTGACAACTACTTGATTTGAATATTCTTGGAATTCTGGTTCTAATGCCTTAATAAAAGCTACGGCCTTTGCTGCCATCATGTTCGGAATTGGTCCACCTAAGATTAATGGACATCCACGAAGCACAAAGTCATTCATCCAATCTTTACAAAGAACCATACCTCCACGAGGACCCCGCAGAGTCTTATGAGTAGTTGTGGTAACAACATCAGCATAAGCAACGGGATTAGATTCTCCTGTGAAAACTTTACCCGCAACTAGGCCCGCAAAATGAGCCATGTCTACCATGAATACTGCTCCAACTTCGTCAGCAATTTCCTTCATGATTTTAAAATTTATAGCACGAGGATAAGCACTATATCCTGCTACAAGAATTAATGGCTTTACCTTGTGTGCTTGTTTACGAATTTGGTCATAATCTAACATTCCAGTTTCTGGATCTACATTATATGAATATTGATCGAACATTTTTCCAGAAATATTTGGACGAAAACCATGTGTAAGATGTCCACCAGATTCTAAACCAAGTCCCATAAGTTTTTGATTACCAAAACTATGACGTAATTCATTCCAATCAGAATCACTCATCTCGTTAACATTTTTATACCCGCCTTTGAGCAAAGCTGGTGCCTCGACTTTTGCGGCGAGGATTGCCCAGTATGCAACTAAGTTCGCATCTATGCCTGAATGTGGTTGAACATAAGCATTTTCAGCACCAAAAAGCTCACAGGCTTTTTCGCTAGCAATTCTTTCTGCATTATCAACATTTTGACAACCTGCATAAAAACGGTGACCTATTGAGCCCTCTGCGTATTTATCAGTCATCCAATTTCCCATTGTAAGTAGTGTTTCGACTTCACAATAATTCTCTGAAGCAATAAGTTTTAATGATTTTCTTTGATCTCTGAGTTCTTGTACTATGGTTTCAGAAATCTCAGGAGAAGTTTGCGCTATTACATCGAGTGCGGAAGTAAAAGATAATGTTTCTTTGTTTAAAGAATCTATTGTTTCTTTAGGAATAGATTTTGATTGAAGATATTTTTCTAGATATGACACTAAAGTCTCCCCTTTTAGTAAATGCTTGATATTGTAAGGATTATTCTAGCTTACCGAAGTAATATATTCAGATGGAAAACAACAAAAATAACGATTCTTCAATCGATGGTGCAGATCAGGTTTCTACATCCTCCGATACCCAGATACGAGAGTTAAGGTTAGAAAAAGTAGTTAAGTTGCGTGAAAGTGGTCGAAACCCTTACCCTTCTAATGGTAAACGTAGCGATATGGCTAATGATTTACATTCTCAATTTGATGGCAAGTTAGAAGCCGGCGAACATACTGACAAAATCGTTTCTGTTGCTGGGCGTATTATGTTAAAACGCGATATGGGTAAATTGACTTTTGCTACATTACGAGATGGCAGTGGTGAAATTCAACTTTTTGTTTCAAAGGGAGATTTGGGTGACGATTCTTTCGCTGAATTTGTTGATCTAGATCTTGGAGACTGGATAAGTGTTACAGGCGAAGTAATAATGACGAAAAAAGCTGAACTATCTGTTAAAGCTGAATCATTTGATTTATTATCGAAAAATCTTCGACCTTTACCAGACAAATTTAAAGGCATGACTGATATCGAACAAATATATCGACAACGCGAATTAGATCTTATTATGAATGAAGACTCTAGGAAAAGATTTGATATTCGCCATAAAGTTATTGCTTCTATCCGTAAAACATTTGCTGATCAGAACTATGTTGAAGTAGAGGGCCCAGTCCTACATGTAACTCCTGGTGGTGCTGCTGCTCGACCGTTTTTAACTCATCATAATACTTTGGATTTAAAATTAAATTTAAGGATTGCACTTGAGCTTCATCTAAAACGTTTGATCGTTGGCGGATACGACCGTGTATTTGAGATTGGAAGAGTTTTTCGTAATGAAGGCCTTTCGACTCGTCATAATCCTGAATTTACCATGATGGAAAGTTATGAAGCTATGGCTGATTATGAGCGCATGATGGAATTAACTGAACAGTTAGTATCGAATGCTGCCATGGATTCAATAGGACGATATGAAGTTAATATTGGTACAGAAGATGAGCCAGAAATGATTTCTTTAAAACCATCTTTTGCTCGCATAAGTATGATTGATTTAGTTGAAAAAACTATTGGCGAGAAAATGCATCCTTCGATGGATATTAATAAAGCACGAGATATTGCTAAAGCAAATGGCGTTGATCCTAAAATTTATTGGGGTGTTGGAAAAATAATTGGTGAAATATACGATGAGGTTTGTGAACGTAACTTAACTGAACCTACATTTGTCACAGAACATCCTGTAGAAATATCTCCTTTGTCAAAAGTGCATCGTGATGACCCACATTTAACTGAACGTTTTGAACTGGTTATCGCTAAACGTGAGCTTGCTAATGCTTTTAGTGAGCTTAACGATCCTATAGATCAACGAGCACGTTTCGAAGCTGGTCAAAAGTCTAAAGAAGCTGGAGACGAAGAAGCCAGTGTTGTAGATGAAGAATATCTACGTGCTCTAGAATATGGATTGCCTCCAACTGGTGGCTTAGGAATTGGTATAGACCGTCTTGTAATGTTGTTGGCAGAGACCTCTACAATACGAGATGTAATTCTATTCCCGACTTTGCGTCCTGAAAACTAGAGCCATAAGGTAGATACACCTTTTAGTTCTAGTTAATTAGCACAATTCAAGAATGTACATGAATGTCGGTGAGTTCATCACCTTGTAATGATCTCCAGATTGAAGTTGCAAAATAATATGCTAACCAGGCAACAATGACTAATTTGCCATAACCATTGTGGTGCTCCCCATCCAAAAATATCATTAATACCATTACTATAATCATAATGCTCGTAATAGAAATCGTTGTTTTGCGTAATTGTAGCGAACCAAGTATATGAAAGAATTTAACAGACGGTGTCATAGTCAAAATAATGAATACTATTGATGTGATCATGTTTACTAAATGGCCAAAATCACATAGCCAGAGTGCCGTAACTACCATATTCCAACCTGCTGGAAATCCACGAAACCACATATCGTTAGTTTCAATGTCTTTACGCGAAAACCACAGCACTGATGAAATCATTATTAAGCTCGTCATAATTAATTCGAAACCACGTGGGAACATAGCGAAATGTAATATAAACAAAACTGGAACTACTACACATGTCATATAATCGATAACCAAATCTAAAACATTACCATCTATTACTGGAACGAATTTTTTGACATCAACAGATCGAGCCATTGGGCCATCAAGACCATCTATTATTTGTGCTATTACAAGCCATATAAGAGCACGTGCAGGACGGTCATTAAATATATCTACAATTCCATATAGTGCACATAATACGCCAGTCGTTGTAAAAATATGAACTAGCCAGGAAGCATACAATTTGCGTGCAAGAAAATTCTTTTCTGCTTTACATAATTCTGATTTATTTGTTGCAGGTATCTCAGTGTGTTCAGCCATTGCATCTATAATAGTTGATAGTGAACCATCGTCTCCGTCTACAGAATTATTTAACACCTGCAAAACGGAAACATCTATCTAAATTTTGGTTTGCCGGAACACTTGTTTATGACGGTATTAGAGCATTAATTGTTTCTAAAACTTTTTCAAAATATGGAATTAATGGTCATTACTATTTTGGATTTGAACTATTCATATCTGTATTCTTTTCAATGGCATCATTAAGGTTGGTATTGGCGTTGGTCGATGGTAATCGTAAAAAAGCAACAATATTCTCTGTACTCACGGGCTTGTTATTTTTTGCACCAGAAATATATATCATTACTGCTGGTAATCATATCCCAAGTGGTACTTTTGTTATCTTAGGCGTTTATCTGACTATTACTTTTACAATTTCTATATTATTGGTTTTAAATGATGTTAGAAAAAAACGCAAAGAAGCGAAGAAAATTACGGAACAAGTTTTACATGACTCTTTTGAAGACGATTAATTCATTCAACACTATAATCAGGATCAGCTACACAATTATAAAAAGCTTAAAACTTTAAACTTTCAACTAATTTTCGCTCTATAAGTAGCCCTTCAAAAGGCATTAATTCTATTTTTTGAGAAATAGCGACTGACCGATCACGCTCATGTGTTGATAATATTAATGCACCATTTACTTCAGGTGAATCAATTTTTACTTTTTTATTAGAAAAGCTCAGTACAACTACACAATCATTATCATTTTCGTCAGCTTCTCTTACAAAAGAGAAAACTTTTGGATGAGTATCAAATGAATGATAACCTCCAGTTCTCAATGGCTCGAGTGTTTTTCTAGCAGCAATCATCTCACGGAAAAACGTCAAACTTGACCCAGGCATATTATTTTGAATTTTTACATTAATCGTTTCGGCATCAGTTGACAAAGGAAGCCAAGGTTGACCTAGTGAAAATCCTGCGCCTTCAGTATTATCCCACTGCATAGGTGTGCGGTAAGGATCTCGTCCATTTCCTTCACCAGGTACTCGTAACTCGAATGGGTCTTGTATAGCATTTAAAGGTATATTAACATCTTTCATTCCAATCTCATCACCGTAATACATTAAAGGTACTCCTGGAAGAGTCAATGTCATCATTGAGATTATTCTTGCACCGGCATAACCATACCGTGTTGCGATTCTAGATTGATCGTGATTTCCTGTTGAATAAATTGGAACATAACCTGGCTTTAAAGACCTTTGATAGTGATCAACAAATTTTCTAATTTTTTTAGCTTTAAATTCCATATATATCATTGCAAAATTTAATGGTGCACAAACGACTGGGTTTATTTTCTCATAAAATTTCATATAAGGTCCTGGTTTTTTGATTTTCTCAGGATAAGCTTCTGTAACCATGAACTTGTCAGAATACGTCGCAAGTATTTCTGACATACCATTTAAGTAGTTATATAAATTAGGACCATCTTGACAACGAGCATTTGTCAAACTTGAATGAGGACCATCAATGTCAGGATTATATTTCGGATTCGGTAATTCGTCACGAAGTTCAGGATCTTTTGAAATTGCTGCAACCCAATCAGCTCTAAAACCATCGACACCCATGTCGAGCCAAAATCGCATTACATTATGCATTGCTTCTCTAACATTGGGGTTATCCCAATTTAAATCTGGTTGTTTTTCAAGAAAACTATGTAGATAATATTGTTGCGATGATTCATCATAAGCCCAAGCTGATCCACCGAAATGACTAAGCCAATTATTTGGTGGAGATCCATCTGGTTTAGGGTCTCTCCAAGTGTACCAATCTCTATATGGATTAGTTTTCGAACTTCGAGATTCTTTAAACCAAATATGCTCATCCGACGAATGGTTTGGCACAAGATCTATTAAAACTCGTATGCCTCTTTGGTGTGCTTGCTCAAGTAGATTTTTGAAATCAGCTAAATCTCCAAATATTGGATCGATATCACAATAATCTGATACATCGTAACCAAAATCGGCCATGGGTGAAGGGTAAAAAGGTGAGATCCAAATCGAAGTTACACCTAGTGAATCTTTTTTTCCATTTAAATAATCAAGTTTGTTAATGATACCTTTGAGGTCGCCAATACCATCACCATTTGAATCGGCAAAACTTCGGGGATAAATTTGATATAAAACTGAGTTTTGGAACCAATGCTCAGGAATATTTGCCACTTTTTAAGCCTATCATAATATATCAATTGATGAAGCAGACGTTATAAATTATATAAGTTTAAAAATATTATTGATCCAAAATTTTCAAAAGGTTTTTTGCTGATTGGTTTCTTGTAAAGAATTGACTTCGAGCCGCTTGCTGTTCTGCAGTTATTTGATTACCTTGCGCTACTCTATGGATTGTCTCCGCCAAATCTCTTGAATTTCCAGGTTCAAAAAGCGTTAATCCGCCACAATCAGTCTCAGGAAGACCACCGTCATTACTTGCTATGACTTCACATCCAGCATGTTGTGCTTCTACAGAAAGCATTCCAAAGCCCTCATGCCAAAAGAAACTATTTGATGGCATTACAAGAATACGATTTTCAGCTAATAATTCGGCCATTTCTCTTGGATTGTGTTTTGCATTTATTAGATTTATTTTTGAATCGTTTTTCAAGCTTTCTTCAATTTTTTTACCGTCAAAAGTCTGATTTCCTGCAGTAGTAGCACTAAATATATATCCAGATTCCAATACATCATGATGCATGGATTCTAGATACAGGTATATACCTTTTTCAATTACTAATCTACCTGCAAAAAGCACAGTTGTTATATCAGTCTCAGTTGTTGTTCTAGTTGCTTTAGCAAAATGTGGATCTGCAAAGGGATAAGCTACATGTATTGAATCTTTTGGTAATCCAAGATAGTTTGACCAAAGATTTTGCATATATTTACTTGCAACAATTGCCGTTTTGTTTTCCATTGCTGCCTTGTATTCAGCACGCAAGTGAATTGGTAATCGAGGTGGACAATGAAATATGCAGAAGGATCTATTTTTAGTTTCAATTGGAAATGGTACATTAACGAATATGATCGTATCGTCTAATTTTTCAAGATCATTTATAGTTGGAACATTCCAAAAGCTGATGTCAGTAAATTGTGAGCTGCTATTTTCTAAATGTTGCCCGACTGTTATTACCCGAGCGTCAATACCCATAATCGTAAGTTCTCGAATTTGGCCAGCAGTAAAATTCTCAGTACCACCACGACCCGAATACATGGGATTTTGATCCGTCCATATGAATGAAATCATTGCTTCACAGTACTTTCTTAGCTTGTTAGCTTGACTAATTATCATATCACATTTGCATAAATCCATGATTTTGTCATAAATTTTATCAAAATAATGGACAAATAAGATAAAAATACTGGCCTTAAAGCCGTTGTCGGTAAATTGTAAATTGCTTTAATTAACAATTAACAGAACTTCAAAAGAAAATCAAGCATAATAGAATTGAATGTCTAGCAGAAGAAGTCGAGAATAAGTCGTTAGAGGAAAGATTTAAGGCTTAGTAGATTTAGGATCGTTTATTAATCTATCCTTGAAATTTATAATATTCTTCAAAGAGTTAATAGTGGTTCAACTCTTGACTAACTTGAATTACGAAAATGCATGACAATAAAGTTCGTTTGATATTTTTTATTCGAAATATTACTCTACATAAAATATATAACAAGGTTCAGCACAATAATGCTAACTTTACAGCTCTCTTTACCCCTAAAACAGGACTGGCTAATACGGGAATATCAAGATCCGCACATAAATCAGCAGCTTTGGCCATTGTCCCTTGAGCAAGCAAAATGACATCTACTTCACTTGCAATTTCTCTGATTGTTTTAACAACTTCATCTAGATATCCCACATTGTCTCCAGCTTGTTTCTTTTCCCAAGCTGTCTCTGCAACGAATTCTTTAAGATCAATTGATTTATTCATGTCATTTGCCACTTGTAATAACAATTCTCGTGTTGGTACTAACGTGCTCGAAGCTGCTGCCACTATTCCGATTCGCTTTCCAATCTGAACTGCAAATTCCGCCATCGGACGATCGATACGAATAGCTTTTATATTCAATTCTTTTCCTATTTCTTCCGCTAACCCACCATAGGTTGAACAGCTACATAAAATAACAGAATCTGCATTATCAATTTTACTAAACGCAGAGCGAACTTCTTCTCTCAATTCATCTGTAATCCCAGCTATTGCACGATCTAACAAATCAGGAATAATTAAATTTTCTGATTTCACGTTCTTTGGCAGTAGTTCCAGTAGCAAGTTATCTAGCGTTTCAACCATATATGGGGATGGATGGAATACAACAATACTTTTTAATATAGAAGACATATCATAATCCTACTATTTGTTCTACTCTATTTTTTACACTTAAATTTCAACACAATTCCTACCTTCAATGCGGTTGAAACCTATCAAATAATGGTGTCGAAGGGGGGACTTGAACTATTACTAACTTGATTTTAGACAGTTTGATCTAAACCGATTTGATCCTATTTAGTAATAATTATCTTAGACTTTGTGTTATTTAGTAGCAAACAGTTTAGTCCTGTTATTTATATTCCGGTAGAAAAAGGGTAGATATTATTTGAATGTAGTGATGTCCGGATAACCACGTTCCCAATTAAGTTTGTAAACAGAATCCTGTATTTCGAATTCTGAAATAAATCTCTGAATTAGCCCGTCATTTTCATCTTTGTAACACGGTCCGAGAATAAGACCTTCAAATGAAAGGTTATCTAGTGGTACATCTATATTTTCACTTGTTTCGTCATTCAATAAATATCGAAATTCAACTTCATCTTTCCAATCATCGTGTTTTTTGAAGAAGGATTCGCCAAACGAATTCATCAAAGCGTCAGTACTAACTTCCTTTTTCGAAAAACTGTAATTAAGCGTACCTAAATTCAATGTTTGATTTCTTGGGTAGTACGTGATTGGTTTTGGAATAAGTTCAATATTTGGGGAGCAAAACGTTTCAAACATTGAAGTCAAAGTTGATTTTTTAAAAACCAAACATGCACCTTGGCATGCATTTGCATACTGTCCCCACATCCTTGGCCGGGTAAAACCTCTGTGAGACCGAATGTCCTCGGCGTATGTTCGAGCTGATTCGATTATAAACTCGTTTCGGCATGATTCAGGTATTCGATCACGAACAAACGAAGCGAACTTTAGATTCCTTCTAAATTCATTTATTCGAGAATCAAGATCGGTTCGAATATTATTTGGAGATTCGAGGATCTCTTTTTCGTCTACTTCAGAACTTTTATTTATGATCCTTAAATCATAATTAGCAACCATCATTGATTCTTGTGGGTCATTTTTTTTCCAGAATGGAGTTATTCGCCAAGTTTTTTCTTCAAGTATTCCTCTGATTCCACCAATATCTAAATAATTATAAAGGTACTCATCAGGAAAAGGTACATTAAAAATACCAACGATTTTCGCATAATCTAACTCACGATCTCGCTTGCCCAAATTTATATCTGCATTATCTAGTATTGAATGCGCGGCTAACAATTTAGATCGCTTTTGTTCGAGCGGGACTGAAGTTAGGTTTCCTGAATCATCTTCTGATTCTAATAACGCAACACGCTCTAAATAATTTTGAAGTAGTTTTACTCCATGAGAATTTGGTAAAGATTTCTCTTCCTCAAAACGCAGATGATACTGAGTCATATAACTTCTTAATATCAATCATATTTGGAGAGTTCTTAATCGGTGACATTAGTCGACCTCATCATCATAAATCATCTCAGATGCTGCAAGTATTTGAGATGTCAGTTCACTAATCTTGTCTTCATATTTATCCGATGACGGTCTAGTCTGTGGCTCAATATCAGGATATTTTTCGTGAGCAATTTCGATAACTTTCTCAATTGGATACCAATTAGGAATCTCCATACGCGTTCTATATTCTTGTCTGAAAATATCTTCACCACCGTAGGTTGTGCTTCGAGATTCGACCCAAGGAGCTAAATTGCGCAGTAACATTGGGTAAAGTTCTTCATTTTCAGCAAGTACGCTATCAAGTAATTGTTTAGTTTTTTCCGGCGAAGTTGCTTTTTGATAAATCTGAATCAAGTTATCGATTTGAAATCCGTTTTCATCCCACCACTCCATTGTCTTCCAGTTGCCAGAAGTGGCAACTTCCTGATATTGGGTACGCAATTGATCAACAAGATTCAATCGTTCGTTTTCTTCCATAAATCGGCATACTCTCAATATGAATGTTGCCTCAACAACTTCTGGTTTAGTACCTTGTATCTCATCAGCTAACGCTAAAATTTCCTCATCAGTTGCATTCCTAGTCACATACGAAGCAATTCCTAATGTAGCTGAGAAATCATTACCGAGATAGCTTACGACCTTAGGCAAGTAAACCAATTCTTTGGCGTCTTCAATAAGTTCGAGAATTGTTGCACGATGGTATGGAAGTTTTTCACCGCGGACATATCTTCTAGCTTTATCTAATCTCTCATTTCGTTTCTGCCACCATTCTCTCAACTGTTTATCTTCTTCTGAAGGTTCAGGAGGAGGTTCAGGCAGTTCAGGTTCTAATAAACCTGTAGCATCCTCAAACAACCAACCACGTTCGAGAAGGTTATAACTTCTTTGAATATTTTCAATAGCTATTTCAAATTCATCAGGATCAAAAAATGGCGGCTTTTTTGGCCGATCATTGATTGCTGTCATGAGAGCACGTATACAATTTTCAAGCAGTTCACATATTTGTCGTAGGTCTTGGCGGACAATCTTCAGTGCTGCAATATCAGCCAGTAAATCTGTGACAAGTCCTTCAAGATCCCTTTTAACTTCATCCAGTTGAGTCGCAGTTAGTCTTCGATGAGCTTCTGCATCATTGTAAGAAGGCTCAGCGTAATAACGCTTTCCAGTGTCAGGATCATAACTTGAAAAACCATAATTGGCTTTGGCTACCATAGCTTCCCACTCGACAATTAACCCTTTGAGATTATTTAATCTTGAGATCGATGATTCAACTAATTTAACCACGTTACGAGTCACACTTAGTAAAGTTTGTTCTGTTGTTTCAGTTGAATAAGGAAAAGAAACTTCAAGGACTTCTTTTACTTCTTGATCGGTCAGTTCCCAATGTAAATGTGCATCTACATAATTCTTCAACTGGTTTTCTTTCCATTGTCTTAGCAGCTCAGCAGGATACTTTTTTTCTAATGCTTTGTTATCGATTTCAGAATGATGTTCGTCACAAAGAAGTATGAGGTTGTCAAACCCTCTATTTTCTTCTGGGGGCATTTCGATCCAACGAGGACCACCTTGGCTTTTTGCATGAATATGTGCAACGACACTATTGCGGATGCGGACATCGTCTACAACTTTAATTAATGGCTTATCGCATCCCGGGAATGCACATTTGTAGGCTTGACCATACAGAAGACTAATCGTTGATTCTTTTGGCCGATCATTAGACTGGTTATTACTGGTTGACACGTGTTAATTATACCTCAAACTAGACCACTTTTACCCTGTGACCATCCTTCAATTCTGACTGTTCTTATTATTTAATCTGTATATTTTGAAGCAGCTAGCATTAGATCAGCTATTGACAGATACTTCCCTTCATTTTCATCTGTACTCGTCTGATTAGGTTTAGCAGAGTCAGGATCAATAAATTGAAACCATAACCGAACACGAGCCGGATCACCGTAATCCATTATTCCTTCATAGAGTGCGAATACTACATCCTTCGTCAGAGTTTTGGCCCATGTTCTCCAATCAAGGTGTGCATATTCTGAAGGAATTGGTTGATTGTTCCATTCAGTTAACGTACTTTGATGTAATCCGAAGCGTTTAGCAAAATCACTTTGAGTTTTAATTCCAATGAGTTGCTCTACCTCGCACTGATCTATTGTCATCTCTTCAGCGATTCGCTCGCAATTTATCGCATTAATTGGAAGTGCTTTCCAGACCATATACAGTCTGTACTCGTTCGGTTTATACGGCGAAAATTCGGATTGTTTCGGATTTACTTCATCTGATTCTTGGTTCGAACTCAAAACGGCCTCCCCCCACAAATCCATAATCATCCTGAATGCATACAATGTTGTTTAAACCTAAGTCACATTTAAGTATCGAAACTGGATCTTGATTATCAACTTCCATAATTTGTCGTATTGGTTTAAAACCTATACCAGTCGTGAAGCCTCTCTTACCTTGCATTAAATTATCAGAGAATGTTTTAGTTAGATATTTAGAAATAAACTCAGAACTTGTTCTTGGAAAGCGATGTATATCGACAAAACCTTTGTTCCAGGTACTTGCAATTTGATAATAAGGAGCTAGCGGTAATACTGCATGTATATGGAGTCGCTCGTCGTCAGGTATGCCTTCTAGAACTTTTACGTATGGAAAGGAATCTATGAAGACATGTTTTCGGAGTTTGCGAATCCAGTAGTTTGACATTTTTATACCTTCCTCAAAACTCACATCTACTTCGAATGTGTTCGTAACCAATAGTGGCATCCAATTAGCTTTAATATATCGTCGAATTGTAGTAGTTGCTCGTGATCTTTTTTCTTTTGCCAGATCAGATTCGTAACTGCGTGGTGTAATTCGTTCACGTATTGGTCTCCTAATCGCTGTAATCGCCTCTCCGGCTTGCGGATAAATAATCAAAGCATGTTCTTTATAGTTCATAACAAATGTCTACGAGTTATGCCATGTAATCAAGATTCTTAAACTTGATCGGTTGTACCCGAAAGAAGAGCGTTCAATGCTATTGCCGGAACAACTATTCTTCGACCCAATTTGAGGTGAGGTATTGAATTGGTCTTAATACCTTCATAGGCAGTATTTCGACTAACGCCGAGTATTACGGCAACCTCGTCGACTGTGTATACCTGTTTATCATTTAACATAATTATTCCTTCCGCGTTATAGCTTGCTATGAGTTAGCATATCATCTAGGCTCATTAGATAGGAGGTAGTTTATGTCACAATTAGATATAACGCTTTGGCCCAATGATCATCAGAACACTGACATGATCACTAAATCATTAACGACCATGCGGTGGAAATTTGATGGTAAAGAGAAAACAATTGCTCAATTCAATCTCTTTCCTGCATTGATGATGAGACGCGAAGAGAAGGAACTGCTTATAAAGGAATTAAAGAAATATCGCTTACCTGAATCAACTGACTTCGAAAAATTAAGTAAACGTAGATTTAATATTGGGACGTTCGAAGCTGAGCCTCAATTTTCGCTCCATGTAATACCAGACATAGAAACAGATGATTTTGAGGCATTTCAAGAGTTCACCGATCAATACGGAGGAATGTTTCTTAAGTCATACCCAAGCTACGGTATTGATCTAAATAAAATCACATTCAAACTTGAACACAAAGCCATTAAGTTAAAAGACCAAATCGATCAGATAGGAACGGTTCAAATTTATTCAGAATCTCTAGCTCTTTTATTTCTACGTGATTTAAAAGCGATGTCTCGCCATATCATTGCTTTGTCGAATGGGGAAGATGAAACGAAACCATGGAAAGAAGCTGGTTACGACATTCCAAAAGGTAAAGATGGTCTGGTTCATATACGAACACTGCTCAAAACGCGATTAGATTTGGGTTTAAGTCAATTCAGCATGTTCTCCGTGTTTCAAGATCGAATTGGAAATGAGCAAGACGAATTTGATCAAAGAGGGCTTGTAAGTTCAAGCATATATTCAATTATTTGCTACCAATTGTACACATACCATCAACAACATCGTCCAATATCGAGGTGTGCATTTGAATCTTGCGGGATGTATTTTTCAACAACGGAAGGTTATGGTTCAGTCAGATCAAATCGATCAAATACAAAATTTTGTTCACAACGATGTGCGCGTAATGCAAGCCAAAAAAGATATAGAGAGCGTAAGAAATAAGGAGATTGTATGAAAGGCTCAGTAATAAAAAAAGGAACTAAATGGTATGTGATAGTCGAACTGATGCGAGACCCCATAACCAATAAACGAAACCGCTCATGGAGCAAAGGTTTCGATACAAAGCGTGAAGCTGAATCCGCCAGAATAGAAATGCTTAACCAAATCCAGCGAAATGAATTTTCAAAACCTAGTTCTTTGAGCTTAAAAGAATTTCTTATTGATTGGCTCGAGAACTCACAAACGCAATATAAACCGGGTACTCATTCAGTAATGAGCCGACATCTAAAGAATCATGTGATAAACAAAATAGGTTCAGTAAAGCTTCAAGAGTTAAGAACTGCTCATTTAAATAAGCTCTATAAGGAACTTTCATTAAATGGTAATCTAACAAGTGGCGAGGGTCTATCGATTAAAACGATTAAAGGTGTTCACGCATACTTACGCAAGGCGTTAAGTGATGCTGAGAAGTGGGATTTTATATCGAAAAACCCAGCAAGTAATGCTGAAATTCCCAAAGACTTCGAGATTAAATCTGCTGGGCATAGTATATGGACAAACGATGAGTTAACCACTTTCCTAAATACGAGTAGACAAGCAGATGACAAGTACTTTCCTCTCTGGTTTTTCTATGCAACCACAGGAGTACGCAGAGGAGAAGCATTAGGTCTCGAATGGAAAGATATTGATCTTATAAAAGGAAAATGTAACATACGACAAACAATTGGCTGCGTAGACCATAAAGCCGTTTTTCAAACACCGAAAACAAAATCAAGTCGCCGAACAATTGCTTTGCCATCAGTTTTAGTGATTGAACTGAAAAAATTAAAAAAACGTCAAATTGCATTTCGCTTACAATATCCTGGATTGTGGAATGAAGAATACGATTTAGTGTTTACTCATGAAGATGGTCGAATGTTGCACCCAGAAAGAGTTTTCAAAGAATTTCAAAGAAGATCAACTCGTTATGGTGTCAAGTTAACAACCCTTCACTCGTTACGACATGGTTGGGCAACCAATGCAGGAAGATCAGGTGTATCTCCAAATGTGATGAAAGAACATCTTGGTCATTCAAGTATCACAATCACTATGGATACATACAGCCATGTATTGGCTGAACAAGACGAAGCTGCAGCCGAATTAGTAACAGATGCTATTTTTGCAAACCAGCAGTTAGGTTAAATGCTGCACCCTTAATAAGATTTATACGTTACTATTTTCCTAACATGGAAAAATGAATTTAGCTACTAAAACAGAACTAACTAAATCAAAGAGGAAACTACCCAAATATTTTTTAGTTATTTTTCTATGTACAATTGCTTTCTTATTTTCATCCGCTACTCCTGCATCAGCCCATGCCGCTTTGGTTTCTACGAGCCCTGCAAATCAGTCAATACTTGAAGTATCACCGGCAACGATAGATATAACTTTTACAGAAGGTGCGCGACTGTCACAAGGACTTGTTGAACTCTACAATGACAAAGGTGAACGCATTGTCACACCTGTGAACGATCAGGCAGCTTCAAATGTAATTAGTATTACTCCCCCTAAATTAAAAAAAGGGACGTATCTTGTAACGTGGAGTGTAGTTTCTGGCGATTCGCATCCTATCAATGGCACTTTTAGTTTTACTATCAATGCTCCCGCTGAAAAAGACTTTACGAGTAAGCCAGAAATCGCAAAAATAATTAACGAAACAAAAACTTTTAAAGAACTAAAAATAATTGCTTCTATATCTCGTTTCTTTGTATTTGCTTTCATTTTTCTATTAATAGCATTGATTGTTGTTAAAATTTACTTAGTACAAGAACCTCTAAAACGTAATATACAAAAAATATTTAAAGCATCACTCCTTCTTTTATCTTTATTTAGTTTGCTTTCAATAGGTATTCAATCTTTAATCGTTTATAAATATCCCTTAAGCAAAATAAGCGAATATTCAGTTTGGCAAGCTGAACTTGAGACGAGATTTGGCAAAGTTAATCTAATCAGAATATTTCTATGTTTATGTATCTATGTCACCTGGAAATATTGTAAAAGGGCTTTACAAAAATTCATCTTATTACTATTAGGAATATCTCTTGCTATAACCCCAGCATTAATTGGGCATGCTTCTGACGGAAAAGTTATACCAATTGCATTTACATTTGATGTACTACATGTTCTTGCTGGAAGTGTTTGGTTGGGTTGTCTCCTACTCTTACCATTTCTAATAAAAAACAATACAGAACAAGTTTCGATATTGAAAAAATTTAGTAAGTTAGCACCGATTTGTGCAACAACAATTCTTGTTACAGGTGCATTTGCTTGGTGGAGACAAATAGGGTCGTACTCAGTGAGTACCTCTACGTGGTTTGGTCAATTGATAAATGCAAAGGTCATGATTTTCCTAGGAGTAATTTGTATTGCAATATATACAAGAAGACGCGCACTTAATATTGTCGACGCTGATAATTTAAAAAATTCTAAATCTACGAAAATTGTTTCTCTCTTAATTGTAGAATCAGTTTTGCTCCTCATTGCACTAGTGCTCAGTACCGTTGCGGTGAATGCAATTCCTGGTAGAACTGCTTACAGTGCTCCTGTAGTTCAAAAACTATCTGCGCAAAGTTTGAACATAGAAATTAGTGTTGAGCCACCAAAAGCTGGGCCGATAATTGTTCATGTGTACGTGTATGAGAAAAATGGAACGCCAAAAGCAATTCAAGATACTAATTTACAAAAGTCTTCTATTACAGCTATATGGACTAATGACGATGGCAAATCTAAATCTATTAAAATGTTGATGCGTTTTGAAGGCCTTAACCATTTTTCAGGGTATGGTACTTTAATACCAGCACCAGGCAAATGGAAATTATCACTTGATATTAAGGTTTCAAAGTCCCAAAGTATTAAAGGTGATAGTACATTTACGTTCCGATAGTAAGGCTTTTCCAATATACTAATTATCGTACGCATAAACTAGATTTGATATATGGAACATAATCACTCATACGATCACGAAGAGACATCTCATTTAGGCTTGAACGATAACTCTGAGCTAAATAAAAAGAGAGAAAAGAAGTTAGGTATATCACTCGCACTTAACTTAGTAATTGTTATTTTACAAGCAGTCTTCGGATTTATTGCTCACTCTATTGGTCTGATTGCTGATGCAGGTCATAATTTGACCGACGTAGGAGCTATAGCATTATCACTCATTGCCGTGCGATTACTTCGTCGTCAAGCAACTAAATCTCGTTCATATGGTTTTCATCGTGCAGGAGTTCTTGCTGCACAAGCAAATGCAGCAACCATCCTTCTGGTAACCGGCTTTATCACATACGAAGCTATTCGTAGATTCTTTGAACCAGAAGTAGTAAACGGAGGGCTCGTAGTTATTGTTGCTGCGCTTGGCGCATTAATAAATTTTGGTTGCGCGATTGCTCTTAGAGAAGGGCACGCTGGACATGATCATACTTCATCATCGAAACATTCTGAGGATATGAATATTCGTTCAGCTACACTTCATCTACTTGGTGATGGAGCTGCATCGCTGGGAGTTGTCATTGCTGGTTTGGTGATAATGCTAACTGATAGCTGGTATTGGCTTGATCCTGCGATTTCATTGGTGATTGGTGCTTTGATTGCCTATCAAGCATTTAAATTATTAAAAGAGGCTAATAACGTTCTATTAGAGTCTGCTCCGAAAAACCTGGATATTGATCTGCTCATATCGTCTGTAGAAGATATGGAAGAAATCGAAGCGATGCACGATCTCCATATATGGAGTCTCTCATCAGAGTTTCACGCATTATCGGCTCATGTCGTTTTAAATGGTCACCCTACTCTTGAAGAGGCTCAAGTTGTTGGTAGCAAAGTAAAAAAATTGCTATCTGATAAATTCTCGGTATCTCATGCAACTTTAGACCTTGAATGTGAACCATGTGTGGATGACATAGGCACTTTCTCTGTATCTGACAAATAAAAATGAACTTGCAAATACCTACTTATAAGCCTAACGATTCATTCAAGAAGAAGGCATTATTGCTCGCCTATGCAACAATTGCATGGAATGTAATTGAATGTATCGTGGCTGTTGGGTCAGGTTTAGCAGCTTCTTCAAAAGCGTTGGTGGGCTTTGGGCTCGATTCAGCGGTTGAGGTACTTTCAGCATTTGTTATTGTATGGCAACTTCGTGGAGAACTTACCCATGATCGAGAACAAAGAGCACTTAAATTAATAGCGATTAGCTTTTTTGTTCTTGCATTCTATGTCTCGATTACTTCAGTACTTGGTCTATTAAATCAATCAAAATCGGAAACTTCCTATGTTGGAATAGGTCTTGCTATTGCTTCACTAATTGTTATGCCAAGTATTGCTATTTTGAAAAAACGGACTGGTAAAGCAATGAACAGTCAGTCAGTAGTTTCGGATTCTAAACAGACATTGTTATGTAGCTATTTATCTCTAGTGCTCTTAATAGGCCTTGTATTAGATGCAACGCTCAATTGGTGGTGGGCAGACCCTGTAGCAGCGATATTGATCGCTCTGTTAGCCTTGAAAGAAGGCAGAGAAGCTTGGAAAGGCGATAATTGCTGTTAGCTACTTGGTGACTCTTTGGGTCACTGTAATTGAGCCCCACTGACCTTTTCCTGGGTAACCATGAAAATGGCAATGATATGGAAATTTACCAACTTTATCAAAAAGTGCAACGTTAATATCGCCAGTACCCATGGTCTTACTTGAAAAGTCTTTATTTTTTAAATCAGCTTTTATGTCGCCACCAATGTGGTCGCTAGCTGGAGCATTATCCCAACGCACATCATGAAGCATATTTCCTTTATTGGTCCAAATGACAATAGTTCCTTCTTCTACTGTTGCTTCCTTTGGCGAGAAGAAGTTGTCACCAATTTCAATTTCTAGTTCTTTATATTGTTTGGTAGCTCTAAGCTTTTCTAATTTTGCTTTCTGCGAATCTTGGTCCTTTTTTGTTGACGGGCTCGTACAACCCATAACTAAGAAAGCGACTGATATTAATAATATTATTGAAATACATTTGGTGGATTTATTGTATTTGTGCTTCAAATTAGTGTCCTTAAATGTAAAACTTAACTTTTTATGGCTAAACGAGTACTATTCCTGATCATATATGAAGCGACTAATATCGCCAAAAAATGTAGACCTGTGACAAATAATGTCAAATCAAGTAAATAAGAATGAATTTCGAGAGTTTGATGAGCAATCTTGCTAACGTCGAAAACTAAACCAATACAAGAAAACAATATAATTGCATACAGAACTTGGACACGATTTTTATTGATTATTAATGCAGCAAAAAGAACAGCAACCGAAATCACCGATATTGCCATAATCCATGAGTTTGAACTTGACCCTAAAGCTTTTACCAATGCATTTCTTGATTCAAGTATGTTTTGTAAATTGCTCTCTTTATGATTTTGATTCTGCTCTATTCTTGAGCCTAAGAAAAATAGTACCGCAGAGCCTAGAACTGAAATTGCAAGTATGAACTTCAAATTTTTATTTAGTAACAAAAACATTTAAGCAACTTTCTTCGATGATTATTATCAGTTTAGTTTTTGGTCTCATTAGTTCACATATCGATGAACTTTTAGTGATAATCGACTCAGATTACATAAAAAGGTTGAAGAATGGTTGAAATGCAGGTAAGACCAGATTTAAATATCTTTTCTTACCTGCATTAATAAGTGTGTCGAAGGGGGGACTTGAACCCCCACGCCCTTGCGGGCACAAGCACCTTAAGCTTGCGCGTCTGCCAATTCCGCCACTTCGACATACTTATTAGCTTTACTAATAAGAAGTTAAGATCTTAGCGTAAAGCCATTGTAAGAAGTTAATTTTTAGTCTTTGCGAGTGAGATTTTGTTTATATTTAGACGACCATAGCAATCAAAGTCCGGTATATTTATTCGATTATATACCGAAACACCAGCTACGTATTGTGCAATAGGTTTAGATAAATACAAGTCTTTAATTCGTTCTTGTAAGGTCTTTGAAGATTTTAGCTTGTTATCAAAGTTAGTCGAAGTCTCGTAATTTTCTATGTCATTTTCAAGTTTAGTATCTACGACACCAGATAGATTATCCGATGAGCTAGCTTTAAAATTGTCAACCAAGCTGTCTGATGAGACAGGAATTTCAGAGACCCAACCAAATCTAAATAGTGAAATTTCTCCTCGTGCAATGACATTAGCCCAATCAGCTGGCTCATGAACTGAAATAGTTGTTGGAATTCCAACGTCCGCTAACTCTTTTTTAGCTGATGCCGCCAAAACTTTTTGTAATTCAGAATCTTCAATATCTATGGGAACATTCGGTATATTGCCATCAGGAAAAAGTTTTTTTATCATTTTTTTTGCTTCGACAACGTTACCCTTACAGTTCGGTGAACAAAGTACAGAATCTACAGTAATACCTGAAAAATTTATTGCTTTAATAGCTTTACTGCCATAAGCGTCAATGTACGATTCTGTATTTAGTGCTAATAATATTGCCTCTCTAAATTTCACATCTGCCAGTGGTGAATCTCCATTTTTAACATATATGTTCCAAGATGCACTAGCTAATATAGGAATGTTTATTCTCGTAAACTTACTAGCAGTTGAAGCTTGCCCAAAAACAATATCTACATTACTTTTAGCATCTGCAACATTAATTTGATCTTGTGTTTTTACAAGAATATTAAACGTTTGTAATGACTTATCACGTGGTATAAAAACGGTTGCATCATTTGTTGTCTGCGCATCAATTTTAATAGTATATGAACCGCTACCCACATCTGATACTATTTCATTTTTCTCATTCAATGCACTTGTAGGAATAATGCCAGTATTTGGTTGAGCTAAAGAATAAAGAAAAAACGGATTAGGTGTAATTAGATTAAACGTTATCTTATTTTTTGATGTAGTTATACCGAAGAAATCTAGACCACTCTTAGCTTCCCCACTACCTTTAATATTTCTTGTAAATTTAGAGTATTTTGAATCTAAAATATTTAATCTTGAAATGGTTCGTTTAATATCATTTGGAGTTATTTTTGAACCATCGGTGAAAGTTCTTGTTTCATCAAGTGTGATTGAAATTTTAGTACCATTTTTTGAAATATTATAAGATTTTGCAATATTAGGTATTAGTTTATTTTTTGCATCCAAAAGGAAAAGTGGTTCATACAACAATGAAACTTGAAAATTTTGAGATTCATTTAATGCAAGATTAGGGTCTCTTACAATTGAACTCATAGACCAAACAGTTACAACATCAGGTTTAGGTAAATTACTTTCATTAACACTTTCTTCTTTTAATAGCATCCAACCACCAAAGAATAAACTAATCGTGATAATTAGCAATACCATTTTATTAAATATAAATCTCATTTACTTAAAGCTTTCATTGTTTAAATTATCGTCAAATCAATACAAATATAAACCATTTTTTATGCGAATAGAGGTTCATTCTGGGAAATGGCAAGAAATTAATCTACCATCATTCATTTTTGCTAGAGGCGGTTTGACATTGCATTTATCTGTTGCTTTATCACACCTTGTTTTAAAAGGACATCCCTCTGGTGGATTGGTTGGGCTAGGCAATTCACCTTCAATTAGGTGCATCTTTGGTAAATCCGACGTCAATTCATCTTTTGACATTACCGAATCAACTAAATCAAAATTATTAGTAGGAATAGCTCCAATTAATGCACGTGTATATGGATGTCTTGGATGCGAAAAAAGCTGTTTAGTAGTTGCTTCTTCCATAATCTGGCCAAGATACATAACGACCACCCTGTCGCACAAATGACGAACGACACGGAGATCATGGCTGATAAAAAGCATCGATAAAGTGCGATCTTTTCTAAGTTGTTTAAGTAAATTGATGATTCCTGCTTGTACCGAAACATCAAGGGCACTAACAGGTTCATCAAGTATCAACAGATCAGGATCAGTAGCAAGAGCCCTTGCGACACCAATACGTTGTCTTTGGCCACCAGAAAATTCAAATGGATATCTATCTAACCATTCTCTTCGTAGCTTTACTGAGTCCATCAATTCATTACAGAGATCGTTTTTCTTCTTTTTAAACATATTACGTGTATATGCTTTATCACCTTCATCATTTTTTAATCCAGATTTTAATAAATGCATCGGCTCTTTTATTATTGCTTTAATAGTCATGCGAGGATTAAGCGAAGCGTAAGGATCTTGAAATACCATCGATATCTTTTTGCGTAAATTAGTATCATAGGTTAATTTTTTTGATTCATAAGTCAATGCACCTCGAGTGGGTTCATCTAAACCTGCAATTATTCTTGCTAATGTCGTTTTGCCGCAACCAGACTCTCCAACAATTGCTACAGCTTCTCCTTTATGTAAGGAAAAGGTTACTCCCCTTAGTGCATATGTCGTTATTTTTTTACCGTGTGATCTGGTATAGAAATTTTTGTATAAATCGTCAACTCTTAGTAGTACTTCTGGTGTCGTTCCATCAATATGCAAATTAACCATTATTAACCTTTGCTAATTGCTTTACAGGATGGACACATGCTAATTTATGAACCATTCTTGGTTTGTTAGGATTGTCGCTTATATTTTTGAGCGGTGGCATTCGTAAATCACATTCTTCGCTATGAGCTTCACAACGAGGCCCAAAAGGACATTTCTCGAATATATGGTCTAACTGTGGAGGTGATCCTGGAATTGTGTATAACTCATCTTTTGCATCAACCATATCTGGCATTGCTTTTATTAATGCATTTGTATAATGATGTTGGGCGTTTTGAATTATTTCAATAGTAGGAGCTGATTCTATAATTTTCCCACCATACATAACTTGAGTTCTATTTGCCATATTCCCGATAACACCTAAGTCATGAGTTACTAATATGACTGACATTTCTAATTCGTTTTGCAGTCGTTTAATTGTGTGTAAAATCTGTGCTTGTACGGTTACATCTAATGCTGTGGTTGGTTCGTCACAAATTAAGACATTTGGTTTATTGGCTAATGCCATGGCTATCATCACACGTTGACGCATACCACCAGAACATTCGTGAGGATATTGACGGAATCTAAGATCAACATTTGGGATCTCAACAAGATCTAAAAGTACTTTTGCTTCTTTACGAGCATCTTTTTTGCTCATTGACTTTTTTACATAAATAGCTTCAGCTACTTGCTCGCCTATACGTTTAAGAGGATTTAAAGATGCTAATGAATCTTGAAAAACCATTGCTAGTTGGGATCCACGTATTTTTCGCCACTGAGCATATTTAATTTTTGACAAATCATAGTTGGTTCCACATAGAGAAAATGTGCCTGTAATTTCAGCCGTTTTATCTAGCAAGCCCATTAAAGCTAAAACTGATGTAGATTTTCCACAACCTGATTCGCCAACAATTCCTAAAGTCTCACCCTTGTAAAGATCAAATGACAAATCTTGTACTACATATGTTCTTTCTTTTGGTTTGCCAAAAGAAATATTTAAATTTTTAACTTCTAAGATAATTTCATTATTATCGCTCATGATTTTTCCGATCCTGGATCTAAAGCATCACGTAAGCCATCACTAATAAAGTTAACTGCTAATACTATGAGAAAAATAGCCATACCAGGTGCATAAAATAAATAGGCTCGATCACCAGTTGTATTGCCTCTTGCCGCATTAAGCATTAGACCAAGAGATGTTCTAGGAGGTTTAACACCAAAACCCAAGAAAGACACAGTAGATTCAAGAATGATAGAAGTTGAAATTGTGATAGCAGTACTTATTGCAATTATTGAAACGGAATTTCTAATCAGATGTATAAATGTTATATAAAAGAAACCACGACCACTTATTTTTGCAGCATCAACATATTCACGTTCTCTAATACTCAATACTTGTGATCTAACTAGACGCGCAATATACATCCACATTGTTAAAGATACAATGAGTATTAAAGGGATGTCACCAGATGTCCCAAATCTATTTAAACCAATAGCTAATACAACAACTTGAGGCACCATTAAAAATAAGTCAGTCGATCTCATTAATAGTGAATCAATCCAACCTCCTGCATATGCTGCAATCGAGCCAATTAAAGTTCCTATTACCGTAGAGACAATAGCAACACCAACAGCTATTCGCAAAGTTATTTGCATTGCATATAGCAGTTCCGTAAACATGTCCCTACCAAGAATATCTGTACCCAACCAATGAGAACCCGAAGGTAATTGTCTAGCATCGCTAAGTAATTGACTATTCTGTTCGTAACCAGATATTAGAGATGGGAAAGCACATAATGCAATACAAAAAATCATGAATATTAAAGAAATTAAAGCTGGTTTATTTTTAGAAAATCTTTTTAATGCACGATAACGTTTCTGAGGGATAACTTCATCGATCATCTTCAATTCTTCAATTTTAGTTAATTCGCTCATGTTCGTATCCTCGGATCGATAACTGTATATAACAAATCTGCAAAGAAATTAGCACTTACTACGAAAAGTGCCACGAGCATTGTCCACCCAGTTAGAGTTGTAGCATCACCTGCACTCAAGGCATTTATAAATACGAACCCCATACCTTTGAGTGAAAAAATGAATTCCGTAACGATCAAACCACCCATTAATGCACCTAGATCTAAGGCTATTATAGTTATCATTGGCAACTGAGCATTTCTAAATGCATGCTTCATATAGACTCTTTTTTTGCTCATTCCTTTGGCTAGGGCTGTTCTATTGTAATCACTTTGTAAAGCCTCAATCATAGATGAGCGTTGATACCTAGACCACGTAGATATAAGCTGTATTGCTAAAACCATAACAGGCATGGTTAAATTCCTTATATATGTGATGAAACTATCTAGAGTAAAAGAACCATCTGAAGCTCTACCAAAATGTCCACCAATATTTGAATCAATCTTAAATCTTGCATTACCAGGCGAACCAAATATATTCGAAATAGATGATAAAAAATGCGGAAGATGATTTGTAAATAGATCGGGTAAATATGTAGTAAAAATATCTATAAGAACATATCCAAAAAAGAATGTTGGTAATGCCGCTCCTAAGAATGAAAATCCAGAGAATGTGAAGTCCCAAAAATTATTTCTATTTATAGCTGCAATCACACCAAAAGCAATTCCAAGTAAACCAGCAACAATCATTCCCCAAATCACTAATTCAAAAGTATTTTTTATACCACGAGATAATTTTGTAGTCACTAATTCACGATCTATATCGCCTTTACCTAAATTAAAGCTTTTTAATTCACCTACCCATCTACCGTATTGTTTAAAAATATTCTCATTTAAATGAAGTCTTATTTTTTCTCTAGGAACAGCATTTTGATCTTTTGAAGTTCGTAATCTAGCTGTAGGGTCAACAGATGCTCTGATTCCAGCGAACACAACAAACGAAGCAATCACTAGCAATAATAATGAAATTAAAGCTCTCTTTAATAAGAATTTTGTAGCTACCATTAAACTATTAGGTTAGTTTCATTTACATAAAAAAGTGGGGATGCACTAGGCATCCCCACTAAAAATTAGTTTAATAAATTTTTATTTTCTGATACCCCATTGATTCAAATTCCAGAATGGTCCTTGAATTGGATTTTCATCGATTTGACCAACAATACTCTTTTTCCATAAAAGAATATTTGGGAGTGGGTCTAATGGGAATGATGTTGCATCATCTGCTAATGCCTTCTCTGCTTTTTGACTAGCCTCAATACGTTTTGCAACATCAAGTTCCTTATCTACTGTTTGAAGGAATCCATCTGCTTTTACATCACGTGTTCTAGTCCAGTTTTGACCTGAATCATCATTCTCAGGACCAGGAATTTGAGCCAAACAAAATAAGTTACAGTTTGTAGGGTTCAAAGTAGTAAGAACCTGAGCATACAGTGCAACCTGGAAGTTTCCTTCTGGAGCTGCTGAACCAAATAGATCCGCTGCAGTCAAAGGTGCAATTGCTACTTTCCAACCAGCATCTTTAAGTTGACTTTGGATATTTTCCATCATTAACTTTCGACGTTCGTTACCTTCTGTAGAATTGATAGTAAATTCTAATAATTTACCATCTTTTGCATAAATTCCATCAGAATTCTTTTCCCAACCTTCACCTGTTAACAATTTATCTGCTTTTTTAAGATCAAGTTTGTAAACAGAGAATCCTTCTTTATCTGCATATTCATTTAATACTGGAGGGACGAAGCTATTTACAGCTTTGGTCACGCCAATTTCTCCAAATAATGCATTCACTGTTGCATCACGGTCAATTGAATATCCAAATGCTTGACGTACAGCTTTAGAGTCGAAAGGAGCACGATCGTTATTAATCCATATAGCTTCTGTTGAGCCTGTTGTTTTATTCACAATCTGATTTGCATCTTTTAGACCCTTATTGATTGAATCAATAACATCTATTTGTGGTTGAGGATATATTGCACTTACTTCACCATTATTAAATGATTTAAATTGTGTAACAGTATCTGAAACAAATTTAAATATAACTTTATCAACAATTGGCTTGTCACCCCAATATTTATCATTAGGAACAAGTGTTATATTTTCTGTCTTATTCCATTTTTCCAATTTAAAAGGTCCACCAGAAAAAGTATAACCATCAGCCATCTCAGCTGCACGGTCTTTGCCTTCAAGAATATGTGAAGGCAAAACTCCATAATTACCACCAAATAAGTCTTTCCAACCAGCGTATACTTTTGCCATTGATACAATAACTTTATGATTATCGTTTTTATCAACAGTTACGCTTTTTACATCTTGGTATCCTGATTTATCGTATACATCTTCACCATTAGCAATTTGGTCTTTTGTGTAAACGAAGTCTTGACCAGTGATATCTACACCGTCAGACCATACTGCTTTAGGGTTAATTTGATAAGTGATTTTTTGTATAGGATCAGTTTCCAGTTTTGGTTCTGAAGCTAAAAGATCTGTTCTTTTAATTTCCCATTGATCTTTATCTCCAACACGTTCCGCAGAGAAAGCACGAGGAAGTGTATTAACTGCTACAGTCCAGAAACCCCACGATGCTCCAGAGCATGAACCCACGAAGTCCAAACAATCTGGTTCTTGTTCAGCGCCAATTGTTATTGTTCCACCCTTTTTAGCAAGGTCCTTCGATTCCGCTTTATCGTTATTTGTTGCTGACTTACTTGAAGAGCTACAAGCTCCGACAAGCATGGCTACAATCAATATAAATGCAAAAAGCATTTTGTATTTATTTAATGGTTTATTCACCATTACCCCCTTTTACTTTCTTCTCTGTTGAGATTTTTTATTTAAGTTGTATAGATAAAATAATAGTAGTAAAAATAAACACTGTAGATGCAGCAATTGTTAATCTGTCCAAGTTTTTTTCAACTATAGTTGCACCCGCCATTGCGCCTGATCCAGCACCACCACCAAAAAGATCTGATAAACCGCCACCTTTTCCAGAGTGAAGTAATATTAAAAATATTAATAGTAATGTTGCACTAACATGTATAGCTATAAGTGAAGTTGTAAGTATGCCCATATCAATAGACTAGTCGGTTCAGAATAGTTGCCATAGCATTTAGCTGTAATTTGTCCTAAATGGACAATTAATTTTTAATTTTTAATCGCCGATATAACTAAACGTGAAAAATCATCCGCATTTAAACTTGCACTGCCAACCAACAAACCGTCTATACCTTCTTGATCCATAAAATTTCTTGCATTTAATGGATCCACACTTGCCCCATATATAACTCTTGTGGCATCGCTAGACCCCTTATGCATAGCAAATATTACAGATCGGATTTTGGAAATCATCTCATTGGCCTGTACAATCGTTGCTGGTGTTCCAGCTCCAATAGCCCAAACCGGTTCATATGCGATGATCACATTTTCTATCTCTGATTTTGATATTTTACTTAAACCTATAGAAATTTGTTCTTCTACAATATCAAATGATTGGTCATTCTCTCTCTGTTCTTTTGTTTCACCAACACATAGAATTGGTGTCATAACAAATTTTAAAACAGATTTTACTTTTTCAGCTATTATGTCATTTGTCTCATTAAAATATTGGCGTCTCTCACTATGACCGGCTATTACATAACTAGTACCGAACTTAGCAAGCATTGGTGCTGAAATCTCTCCAGTGAAAGCACCTTTTTCAGATTGATGGACATTTTGCGCACCAAGTTTGAATTCCATCTTATCTGAGTCAATAGTTGTTTGGACACTTCGTAAATCTGTGAAAGGAGGACAGAGCACTACCTCTGCATTTTCTAATAAATATTTATCAATTTGATAGGAAAGTTTTTGTGTAAGCGCTATAGCTTCTAAATGATTTAGGTTCATTTTCCAGTTTGCAACAATTATTGGTGTTCGCATAATTTCCTTTATTTTTCTATTTTTTGATTGACTTATTTTTGAGATCTATGAATTATCGAATCTTGTAGAGCCTTAATGCCAACTAAAGTTCCTTGTTCTATATATTCAAGTGTTGCTCCTCCACCAGTAGAAACATGGTCAATCGTACTTTCTAATTTCATTTGTCTAATTGCTGAGACAGAATCTCCGCCTCCGACGACGCTATAAGCTTTTGCATTTGCAACTAATTCGCCTATTGACTGTGTTCCTGTTGCAAATTGTTCTTTTTCGAAAACTCCCATTGGTCCATTCCATAAAATAGTATTTGAGCTATCAATGATTTTGCCAAATGTTTCAATGGTTTCTGGCCCAATATCAAAACCTGCTTGTGAAGCTTCGATATTTGATGATATTGACGTTTCGGTCGAATCGATACTATCTGCCAGAACAAAATCTGTAGGAATGATTATTTTTGTTGTATCTAACCATTTCTTTGCAACATCTAAATAATTATCTTCACAAAGAGACTTCCCTATTTCTTTACCTTGTGATTTAAGAAAAGTAAATGCCATGGCACCGCCAATGAGTATCTGATCACAACGGTCTAGCAATTTTTCAATAACTTTCATTTTGTCAGAAACCTTCGCACCACCAATAATTGCGACCACTGGATCTTTACCGTTCGATAAAACATTTTCCAGAGCATCTATTTCTTTTATGAGACAAAGACCGGCATACGAAGGTAAATAGTTTGTTATTGCACAAATAGATGCTTGTTTACGATGGCTTTGCCCAAACGCATCATTTACATAATATTTAGCCAATCCAGATAATTCTTTAGCAAATATTTCGTCGTTACTTTCTTCACCAACATAAAACCGGAGATTTTCTAAAATCACACCATCTCCAGGCCCTGCAATAGTGTCAATACTATTTGGTTCTATTGTCGATGGGTTATCAGATAGATATTTATAACTTCCTGATAATTTATTATTGAAATATTCTGCAATAGGTTTGGTAACTAAAGCAGAATCATATTTACCTTTTGGTCTACCAATAGCTCCAGCAATAATTGCTATCGCACCTGCATCACTTATATATTCCAATGTTGGCAAAACTGAAGATAAACGAAAGTCGTCTTCTATTTGGCCATTTTCGCTAAGCGGAACATTACAATCGATACGAATAAAAACCTTATCACCAGGCTTCATATTCAAATCGGAAATTAAAGGTAGTTTATCCATTTATGTGTTTCCTCGATTTTACTAAAGCTTGTGTTATTTCAATATTTTTGTAGCAATGTTTTTGCATTACTAGTAACACTTATCTTTAAACTCCGCATTCTTCAAGAAACAATGCAAGATCAAGAAGTCGATTTGAATAACCCCATTCGTTGTCATACCATCCAAGAATTTTGACTGTATTACCCTGAACCATAGTGTCTACACTAGAAAAAATACATGAGGAAGGATTTCCAACAATATCACTAGATACTAGATCTTCATTTGAATATTCTAGAACGCCGCGGAACTTTTTATCGTTCGAAGCTTTTTCAAAAGCAGCATTAACTTGTTCAACAGTTACTTCTTTTGATACCTGAACAGTTAAATCAGTAATAGAACCTACTGGAGTAGGAACACGTAAAGCCATACCAGCTAGCTTTCCTTCAAGATTAGGTAAAACAACACCAATAGCTTTTGCAGCACCAGTCGAACTTGGAATGATTGATAGAGCAGCTGCGCGCATGCGTCGTAAATCAGCTTTACCTGAACGAGATGCAGTAGCCATATCTTGAAGTTGTTGATCAGAAGTATATGCATGAACTGTAGTCATAAAACCTGAAGTAATACTAAATGCATCGTCTAAAACTTTTGCCATTGGCGCTAAACAGTTGGTAGTACAAGAAGCATTAGAAATAACATCCATATCAGCTCGCGAATATACTTCATGGTTTACACCAATACATATAGTTGCATCAGCATCACCACTAGGCGCAGAAATAATAACCTTTTTAGCACCACCGACTAAATGTGCAGCAGCTGCTTCTCTTGATGTGAACAGACCTGTAGATTCAATAACAATATCTACACCAGCACTTTTCCAATCAATTTTTGAAGGATCCTTTTCTTCAAATTTCGTAACGCTGAAACCATCTATATCAATACCTTTAGAAGTTGCAGTTATATGGTGTGGCAGTGTGCCACCAACACTATCGTGCTTTAATAAGAATGCCATTGATTCGCTGTCACCAAATGGGTCATTAATTGCAACAATGGTTATGTCATCCATTAGACCTCTGGCTAATATTGCTCTTGTAAAACTGCGACCAATTCTTCCAAATCCATTAATTCCTATTTTGAGCGACATATTGTACCTTTCATAAATTATATAATAATTGGATTCTAGCGAATCTTTGTCTGTCATCCTGAATGAAGTAAACATTATTACTTTGGCTGTGAATGAACTATATATCAAAAACTTTAGACAAATAGGCTCCTAAGAGTTGTTCATCATGAACTTCACCATTTAAACGAATATTTTCAGTTGCAACTTTAATACCTTTGCGATTTTTTGATATGAAAAACGAGTTTTTGTCGCACAATACACTATCTACTCTTACACCATGATTTATTAACGCATCTAAATGGTCATCACCATCCATGCCTTCGGTATCTGGACCTTTAGTACCGAGGTTCATAATCATAAGAATTTTTGCGATGGTTTTATTTAATGCTATCTGGATATCTTTAATCAATAAGGAAGGTAAAACAGACGAATATAGTGATCCAGGAGCATAGATTATATGATTCGCATCTAGAATTGCATCGACAACACCATCTAATGGCAATACATCTTTTGGATCTAAAAAAACATTATTAATGTCTGGTGTATTTTCAACGTTAACTTGTCCACGTATTAACCCAGACTTAGAGTTTGCGCATAAGATAACTTCGCTAATTGAAGCTGGCAATACTTTTCCTCTTACATTTAATAATTCACTAGCTTTTTCAACGGCTTTTTCAAAACTTCCAAGTTGACGTGTTAAAGCTACAAGGATCAAGTTACCCAAACTGTGTCCATCGAGCTCTCCTTCATCAAATCTAAATGCAAATAAATCTTGTAAGCTAGAACCATAAAGTACTGAAGGCGACGATAAAGCCAACGCACAAAGCCTTAAGTCTCCAGGCGGTGTTATCTCTATATCTTTTCTAATCCGTCCAGAACTGCCTCCATCATCTACAACATTAACGATTGCAGTTAAATCAAGATCGTATTTGTCCAAAGTTCGAAGTAACATAGATAGACCGTGACCACCGCCAATTGCAACAATTTTTTTTGACATTATCTTCCTTGTTCAGAATTTTCATCTAATTCTCTATGTATAGTGATAACTCTATAGCCCTCTTTTGAAAATAATTTAGTTAACAATTCTGCAATAGTTACGCTTCGATGCTTGCCGCCAGTACAACCAAAATATATTGATACGTATCCCTTTTGCAAAACTATAAATTCATCTATTGCAATTTTTAGTGATTCATAAGTTGTATTTAAATATTTATCAAAATCTTTAAAATCACAGACGTATTCTTGTATCATTTCATTTAAGCCATTAAATTCTTTCAAACTTGGTTCCCAATGTGGATTGGGTAAGAACCTAACATCAAATACAAAATTTGAATCTCTAGGTGCACCAAATTTAAACCCAAATGAATTAATTATAATTGTAGTTTTATTTGTTTTCTCTCCAAAATATAATTGTAACTTAGCTGCTAACTGAGTTGGGTTGGTTGATGTTGTGTCAATGTGTACGTCGCAACCTTCTAGAACAGCATTTAAAAATTCACGTTCTTGTTCTATACCTTTAGTTAGAACCCCAGCAGAAATATATGGATGCGGTCTTCTTGTCTGGTCAAAACGTCTAATAATAGTTTCATCAGCAGCATCAATAAATAAAACATCTGCCGAATCGGTCTCGAATTCAAATTTATTTCTTAAAGAATCTCTCAAATTAAATAGTTCAGATATGTCTTGATCAGTTCTTAACTCTGTAGAAATAACTATTCTATTATTAGATTCATTGGTCTGATCTAGCTGTTCAATTACATCTTTAACAATTGAAATAGGCAAATGCTCCATTACTCTATAGCCAAGATCTTCAAATACATCAGCAGCTGTTGTAATACCGGCACCAGAAAGCCCAGAAAGCAATATTATGTTTGACAATTTAATCCCTACAATTCTTCATGTAACTTATCATATAACTCTAACGCTACCTTTTCGGGTAGATACGGTATAGACATAAGTGTTTCTTTTGACTGTTCCCTGAGTTTCTTGATAGAACCGAATGAGTGAAATAACTGCTTTCTTCTAGATTCACCCAATCCTCTCACGTCATCAAGAACGCTAAGAGTCATCGACTTTGACCTTTTAGCGCGATGATGAGTTATTGCGAATCTATGAGATTCATCTCTGATAAGCCGTAGTAACATTAGTGCCAATGAATTTCTAGGTATCATTACAGATTCTGATTGCCCTTTTATAAAAACTTCTTCTTCTTTTTTCGCAAGTGACACAACATCAAATCTATTAGATAAATTTAATGACTTTAGTGCTCTCATTGTTGAGCTCAATTGACCTTTACCACCATCAATAACTAAAAGATCTGGAAGAATTGAAAACGAAACATCATCTGAATCATAATTTTTAAATCTTCTAGTAATCGCTTCTTCCATTGACAGGAAATCATTATTACCCTGATCATGATTTATTACAAAATGACGATAATCATTTTTCTTGGGTAGACCATCGTCTAAGACAACCATTGACGCTACAGTGTTAGTTCCTTGAATATGGGAAATATCAAAACATTCAATACGCATTGGCACTCTATCTAAGTTGAGTTGTGTGCGTAGTTCATTTAGCGCATTTGTTCGTTGTTCAATATCATTAATTCGGGTTTTAATCCTAGAATCTAAAGCATGCTGCGCATTTTCTATAGCAATATTTAATAGATTCTTTTTTGAACCTTTTATTGGTTCTACTAATTTCACATTATCATTACGCAAATTCGATAATAGTTTCTCATATGATTCTTTTGATTTTGGTAGTTCTTGTAAAAGTATTTTATTTGGTAATACTTCAGGTAATTGATTTTCGTAGAGTCTAAGTAGGACTTGTTCAATTAGAGGGTCATCGGCTAATACTTCGCCAGGTTCTAGAATGAATTTCCTGTTACCCATTACTCTGCCACTTCTGATTCTAAGCACTTCAACACATATTTCAATTCCATCACTAGCATATGCAACGACATCGAAATTATCTCTTTGTGCGCCGTAAATTTGTTGTCTTTCTACGATAGTGTCCAACATGGAGATACGATCACGTAATGTTGCGGCTTTTTCATATAATTGCTTTTCAACGGATTGATTCATTTCATCGATCATTGATTGTTTTACATCATTAGTTTCCCCATTAAGGAATTTGATTAAACCGTCAATATATAGATCATATTGTTCTTTAGTAATTGTATCAACACATGGAGCAGAACATTTTCCAATATCGTATAATAAACAACCCCTACCTCTTCGTTTATAATCATTAAATTTCGCAGTGTTACAAGTTCTCACAGGAAAAATATTTATTAAAGTATCTAGAATCTCCCTTATTGCATATACAGAAGTATATGGACCAAAATATTTTACGCCTTTACGTTGTTTACCTCTATACATAAATGCTTTAGGCCATTTTTCGTTTAATGTAATCGCTAACCAGGGATAACTTTTATCATCTTTAAGTCTCACATTATATCTAGGTTTATGTTGTTGTATATAGGAATACTCTAAAAGTAAGGCTTGAGTTTCATTTTCTACACTGATCCATTCAACTCTATTGGCGATTTCTACCATTTGATTAATTCGAGGATTAGATTTTGGTCCATCCTTAAAATAAGAGGAAACACGATTTCTTAAATTTTTAGCTTTACCAACGTATAATATTTCATTATCATTCGAAAAAAACTGGTAGCAACCAGGTGATGTTGGAATTTCTTTTGAGTCTATTGCATCCATAAGTATTGTTTTACCTAGAATAGTTTATATGACTGTTAGTAATACTGCTGAATTAAGAATACAAGCGCCTTTACCCGAACGATATCTGAATGCTACATTCGATGAATTGGGGTCTATGATTGAAAAAGCTAAAAAAACCTTAGGTTCTAACCTGTTGATACTTGGTCATCATTATCAAAGAGATGAAGTTATTGAATATGCAGACATACGTGGTGATTCATTTAAATTAGCTGCATATGCGGCTGAGAATGCACATACTAAAAATATAATTTTTTGTGGCGTTCATTTTATGGCTGAATCTGCTGATGTATTAACCGAGATTGATCAACATGTTTATTTGCCTGATATAAATGCAGGATGTTCTATGGCAGATATGGCTGATGAACAATCAGTAATTCAAGCTTGGGATAAATTAAGTAAAATTGTAAATGAAGATGACATAATTCCTATAACATATATGAATTCTTCTGCAGCTATAAAATCTTTTGTAGGTGAACACGGAGGCGCAGTTTGCACTTCTAGCAATGCAATAAAGATTTTAGAATGGGCGCTTGAAAAAGGCAAACATATTTTATTTATTCCAGACCAACATTTAGGAAGAAACACTGCATTAGCAATGGGATACTCATTAGAAGATACTATGTTGTACGATCCTCGCATGTCTTTCGCCCTTAATAAAAAAGAAGTTGAATCATCAACATTTTGGTTATGGAAAGGTCACTGTACAACTCACAAAAGATTTAGTGTGGATCAAATTAATAAATTTAGAAACGAATACCCATCTGGAAAAGTTATTGTCCATCCAGAATGTCCATATGAGACTGTAGGCGTCTCAGATCTATCGGGTTCGACTGAAAAAATCATTCAATATGTTGAAAATTCTGAACCCGGTTCAATAATAGGAATCGGTACTGAAATCCACTTGGTAAATAGATTGGCAAAGGAAAATACAGATAAAACTATTGTATCTTTAGATCCACTTTATTGTCCTTGTTCAACAATGTTTCGTATAGATAGACCTCATTTAGCGTGGACTATTGAGAATATTGTTAATGCTACACCAGTGAATGAAATTCGAGTGGACGAACGAACACGCGAATACTCAAGAATTTCACTTCAAAGAATGTTAGATATAACGAATAAATAAATAAATATATAAATAAATATTGAATATATTATTTATTCTGTTTTAAAATTAAATC
>ERZ724516.28-NODE-28-length-76857-cov-8.305982_pt1 | contig 76857 bp, 77 predicted proteins | sample MGYA00376049_ERZ724516 | MGnify/ENA primary metagenome ERZ724516 (study PRJEB28724, sample SAMN07190886) | activated sludge metagenome | isolation source: activated sludge of sewage treatment plant in Hong Hong | place: USA: Christiansburg, Virginia | collected... | reverse complement strand
AAACACCACGGTAAAGATTTTGGTGTCCGAGGTGTTGGGGCCATCCATATAGCGCCAGTCGTAGTGCCAGACCTTCTTCAACTCAAACGGCGTGATTTTCATGGGCTTGCCCAGCATCTTGCGTACCGTTTCCATGGGCATGCCGGGTACTATCTTGGCGAAAACATGGGGTGCCAACACCTGGCGCAGTGAACTCATTTTTCCATCCGGCCCAATGGTGATCATGTAGTTCTTGGCGCCGGCAGGTTGGCGGTTGTACTCAAAAATGCGGGCACCGTTTTCGCCGTCCCAAACCTTCTCTGGTTCTCCGAATTTCATTTTGACGTCACCTTCACTGGCAACGCCTTCTTCCAGCTCGGCGATGCGCTGGCTATCGCAGGCGGTTGTGAACAATGCAGCGAGAGACACTGCCAGGCAGAGGCTCAATTGGCCGACGGACGGAAGAAAGGGGCGGAGCAACGAATTCACAATAAACACCTCGCAAAGGAAACGCGGGCTGGCAACAGAGGAGCGACTGCTCCGCTCGCGCGAAGCCCAGTATGGCACCCTTGCCAATGCCCCTCCCTTTTAGGGCACACCCTGCCGGCATAATCCCAACATGCGCGCCGCTATCACCCACCTGCTTGCCCCGCAAGGCCCCGTTGTGGCAACCCTTCGCGCGCGGTTTCCCAACGCCATGGCGCTGTATGCCTTTGGCAGTCAGGTTCGGGGCACGGCCGGGTCGCAGAGTGACCTGGACCTGGCGGTACTGGTGGCCGGATATGCCGACCCGCTAGTGCTGTGGGATATGGCAGCAAACCTTGCTGACATAGTGGGCTGCTCCGTGGACCTGCTGGACCTTCGTGCGGCCTCCACCGTCATGCAATACCAGGTCATCACCACCGGCCAGCGCCTGTGGTCTGTCGGGCTTCCGGCGGGTTTGTTCGAGACTTTCGTGTTGAGCGAAAAAACCGCCTTGGACGAGGCCCGCGCACCCTTGTTGGCAGACATTCAACGTACCGGGAAAATCCATGGCCGATGACGTATTGATCAACAAATCCGCAACCGTTGAACGTTGCGTAGCCCGCGCCCGCGAAGAGTATGCGCGCGACCCGGCCAACTTTGCGACGGACTTCACCCGCCAGGACGCAGCTACTCTGAACGTGCAGCGCGCCTGCGAGGCAGTGTTGGACATGGGCCAGCACATTGTGCGCCGCGAAGGCTTGGGCGTGCCCCAAAGCGCACGCGACGTTTTTGACCTGATGGCGCGTGCCCAGTGGATCGATGCTCCTCTGGCCGAGGCGCTCAAGCGTATGGTTGCGTTTCGCAACATTGCGGTACATGACTACCAAAGCCTGATCCTGCCCATCCTGGTCAATATCATCACTGGCCATCTGGATGAGTTCTTGACTTTCACACGCACCGTGTTGCAGCGCGGGTGAGGGAGCCACACCATGACCACACCGCGCGAGTTGCTGAAGGCTGAAGCGATTGAAGCCATGCAGGGGCAGTGGAAAACCCATGACCTGAACGACAACGCCGTCCGGTCCGCCAAGTTTCTGGGCGCGGCAACTGGCCTCGTGAACTTGGGGTTTGAGTTGATGACGGTGATGCCGGGCCGTGAGGCGAGCGAATACCACCGACACCTGTACGAAGAAGAGTGCTACTACATCCTGGGTGGCAGCGGCGAGGTGGAAATCGATGGTGTCTCCCACGCCGTAGGCGCAGGAGATTTTCTGGGTTTTCCCGCCAACGGCCTGGCCCACGTGCTGAGGAACATCGGCGACGCGCCGCTGACTTTCCTGGCCGCGCGCCATATGCTGGTGCAGGACGTCTGTGACTATCCCAAGAAGGGCCTGCGGCTCTATATGAACGGCCCGCAAGAGGCCTTCGTCAAATTCAGCGACGTCATAGGGCTGAAGACGCCCTAGCCACCCCACATGGCCGGTCGCGCCGCGATCGTTCGCCACTCACCGACTCCTGTCCGTCATTCGCCGAAAAGGACGCGACAAAGCCGGGGTGGCCCGATATCGTGGCAACATCCCAACCCAATCAGGACTTGACCATGCGTTTCAACCACCATCCGCGCAACCTTTTGACCCGTCACCGTGACAACCCGCGCAAGCGTCTGCTTTGGGGCGCATCGCTGGTGGTGATGGGAACCCTGTTTCTGCTGGACCGCCTGGCTGTATTGGATCTCACGCAGTACCTGAGCCCGCAGACGCACTGGTGGCACTTCCTGCCCTTGCTGATGGCGCTGGGCGGGGTCATCTCGGTGGTCAGCGCGCAGTCCTTGCCGCAGGCCCTGAATGGACTGGAAGACATTGCGCTGGGCGCTTGGGTATTTGCCTGCCTGGAGAATCTGTGGGGTTTGACCTTTGCCAATAGCTGGCCGATTGTGCTGATCGTGTTTGGTGTGCAGATGCTGCTGCGTGGCTGGTTTGGCATGGGCCGCAGCGCCACCAAAGAGGTGGTGCAATGAGCCCGCGCCGCGACCACACGCGCATGGTGCTGGGCGGGTTTGCCGTGCTGATCGGCGCGTTGGCCCTGGCCGACAACCTGCTGCAGATCAACACCCGCCAGGTGCTGCAGTTCTGGCCCGTGGTGTTTATGCTCATCGGCGCCATCAAGCTCAGCCAGACGCGCCGCACCTCGGGCTATGTTGTCGGCGCCATCTTCCTGTCACTGGGCGTGCTGCTGACCCTGCACAATCTGGAGCTGATTTCGTTTCGCCTGCGTGACTGGTGGCCTTTGCTGGTGATTGGCGCTGGCGTGGCGATGATCGCCAAGGCGCCGTTGCGCCGGCATATGGAAGATCTGCAACAAAGCGCCCACGCGCCCGGCGTGGAAGGGTCCGAACTCAGCGCAACGGCGGTGATGAGCGGCAACAGCCTCTGCGTGGTTTCACAGGGCTTTCGCCAGGGCGAGGCGACCGCTGTCATGGGGGGGGTCGAGATCGACTTTCGCCAGGCTTCGATGCAGTCGGAAGCGACGCTGCGGGTGCTGGCAGTCATGGGCGGGATCGAGATCAAGGTACCGCCAGACTGGGGCGTGGAATGCCGCGCCACGGCGTTCCTGGGTGCAGTGGAAGACAAAACCGTGCCGCCTGCACAAGCCACCAAGCGATTGATCATCGAAGGCTTTGTGATGATGGGCGGCGTGGAGGTCAGGAATTGATGTTGCTGCAAGCACCATGACCCCGGTCACCTCCAGCGCGCGCCGTCTCATGGCTTACCTCGGCTTGTGGCTGCTCGCCGGTCTGGCGCTTTCGGGTGCACTCGTCAATGCTGCATGGGCAGCGTGGTTGCCGGCGCTCATGTTGGTGCTCCCGATGGCGGTGTGCCTGGGCTTTGTTGCCGCCTCGGCCTACTACGTGTGCCGTTCGGTAGAGCTGACGCGGCGCGGCGGGTTCCAGACCATCGCGGTGTTTGGTGCCGCCGCGGCATTGTCGGGTGGTCTGTGGGCGTTGCTGTGCCTTGGCTGGAATGCGTTGGGTGCGAGCCTGCTCGCCCTGGCTGGCACGGAGCCCGCGGCCCGGGAACCGTCTGCAGGCGGTTTTCTGGTGGCCATGCCCAGCGGCGCAATGATCATGCTTATCCTGCTCGCCGGCGGGTTGTATCTGATCTCATTGCTGATCCACGACATCTGGCTTGCAGCCGACCAGGTGCGCGCGGCCCAAGGGCGCGAAGCGCAGTCCTTGCTGCAGGCCCGCGATGCACAGCTGCAGATGTTGCGCACGCAGATCAACCCGCACTTCCTGTTCAACAGCCTGAATTCCATCAGCGCGCTCACCTCCCAGAATGCGGCGGCCGCGCGCGCCATGACCCTGGAGCTGGCGGCCTTCTTTCGGCAGACACTGGCGCTGGCCGGGAAAGAGCGCATCCCGATGGCGGATGAAGTGGCGTTGTGCGAACACTTTCTGGCGGTTGAGAAAATCCGCTTTGGTGACAAGCTGCGCACGGACATCCGCGTGTCCGATGCCGCCCGGGCCGTGCTGATCCCGCCCATGCTGTTGCAGCCCTGCATCGAGAATGCCATCAAGCATGGCGTGCAGCATGTGGTGGACGGCGGCTGTGTGGCAGTGCACGCCTTTGTACAGGAGCCCTGGCTGTATGTGGCGATTGAAAATCCGGTGGACCCCGACGCGCCACCCGGCACTGGCACGGGAACGGGTCTGGTCAACATCCGGAATCGTCTGGCCGCGCTGTATGGGGAGCGCGCGCGGATAGGCTGGACGCGCCACCCCGACAGCTTCTCGCTGGAGATGGTGCTGCCCACAACCGTTGCCGCGCCATGACGCCCCTGCGCATACTGATTGTTGATGACGAGCCGCTGGCGCGGGGCCTGATTCGGGAGTACCTGGCACAGCACCCCGACCTCAGCATCGTCGGCGAGTCTGAACACGGCTTGCAGGCGGTGCACGACATCACCGAGCTGGCCCCGGACCTGATTTTTCTGGACATTCAAATGCCCAAGCTCAGTGGCCTGGAAGTGCTGGAGCTGACCGGCCGCAGGTCGGGTGTGATTTTCACCACAGCCGATGACCAGCACGCCCTGAAGGCGTTTGATCTGCACGCGGTGGACTACCTGCTGAAGCCGTTTTCACAACAGCGCTTTGACGACGCCCTGGCCCGTGCGCGGCGTGCGGTGGCACAGGTACAGCCCGAGGTGCAGAATTTGCTGGCGGATGCTGGCCAGCGTCCTGCCCGCATTCTGATTCGTGACCGCAACCAGGTGCATGTGATTGCGGTGGAGACGATTGAGTACGTGCAGGCGCAAGACGACTACATCAGCATCCACAGCTCCGGGCGCGAGTATCTGAAGACGCAGTCCTTGGCGGAGCTGGCCACGCAACTGGACCCGGCGCAGTTTGTGCGCGTGCACCGCTCGTATCTGCTTAACCTGCAATTCCTGCAAAGCCTGGAGCGCGCCACGAAAGACAATTTTGTGGCCGTGCTGCGCGATGGCCAACACATCCCCGTCAGCCGCTCTGGGTACGAACGCTTGGGTGGCTTGATCGATGGCCGCTAAAGCGGAGATTGCCAGTACCTGCCACTGTTTGGCGGGGCCGGTGGGCCGGGTATCCCTTCTCTGGCCCACGCTCGCGGGCGGGTGTTTTGGGTTCACATAGGTTGCTGCGTCAACGCGCGTGTTGGCCCGCCTGTTCTGTAGCAACCGCAAATGGGGCCGACGAAGGGACACCCGGCCCACCGACCTTGCGGTGCGTGGTATTGAGTGCTACAAAATACATAGCTACTCAGTCAATATTCACGAGGGCTAGTGGCCCGTTTGGTTTATAGCCTTTCCCCAACTCTGCGCCCCAGCACCTCGCCCCCAAGGCGGGTGGTGTGGCGGGCGGGCGCAGGCCGCACTTGCGGTGGCTACAGAACCGGCGGGCCAACCAGAGTGTTGACGCAACCATTCTGGTAGACCACGCTGTTCGCCCGCGACGCGAGCCGGAGAACGCCTGCCACGCCGCCCGCCGTGCGCAGTTGTTTCGTGCGCCACAAGGTGCGCCACAAAAACGGTGGCGTCCGCAGGTCCAATGGACAATCCCGGATAATCCCCTCATGTCTGCGTCCATGACCTTGGCGGTATTGGCCTTTGGCACCCAACTTGCTTGACTCCCCATCAAGCCCAACCAACGGAAATTCCAAAAATGTCTTCCCCCAGCTCCACAGACAGCGAAACCCCAGCGCAATCCAAAATCCATTTGATCGGCGGCGAGAAAGGCGGCGTGGGCAAGTCCATGGTGGCCCGCCTGCTGGCCCAGTATTTCATCGACCAGGATATTCCTTTTGTCGGCTTTGATACCGACCGCTCGCACGGTGCCCTGCTGCGTTTTTATGCCGACTACGCATCGCCCGTACTGATTGACCGCTACGAGGCGCTGGACCACATCGTGGAAGCGGCCGTGGAGTTGCCCGGGGTACGGGTGCTGGTCGATCTGGCGGCGCAAACCCATGAGCCGCTGGTGCGCTGGATCGACGATTCGGGTGTGCTGAACATGGCCAGCGACACCGGCTTCACGCTGCACTACTGGCATGTCATGGACGCGGGCCGTGACTCGGTGGACCTGCTGACGCGGCTGCTGGACCGCTATGGTGACCAGCTGAACTACGTGTTGGTGCGCAACCAGTTGCGTGGCGACGACTTCGGCCTGCTGGAACGCTCGGGCCAGCTGGAGCGCGCACTCGAAATGGGTGCCAAGGTCATCTCCATCAAACATCTGGCGGACGCCGTGATGCAAAAGATCGATGCCAGCAACAGCAGCTTCTGGGCCGCCAAAACCGCATCAACGGTCACCGGCTCCAGCCTGCGCCTGATGGAGCGCCAGCGCCTGGCGATGTGGCTGCAGCACGCCTACGAGGAATTGGCCAAGGCTGACGCGTAGGGCTGCGTGTGGTTGGCATCGGTTGACAGCGCATCAAAGCAGTGGTGCGGCAACACCGTGCCCAGCGCCGGGTCCACCACCGCCCAGGCCCGCATCACCGGTGCGTGCGCCTGCACATTGCCGAAGATGGTGGCAAAGGCCACATCGGCTGCATCGCGCCCGGTGCCAAAACGCACCAGTCCCATGGGAATGGCGGTGCCCGATGGATCAAAGATGTACCAGCGGTCGCCCACGTAGGCTTCCACATAGGCATGAAAGTCCGGCGGGCCCAGGATGGGATCCGCACCATAGTCGGTGCCCGTCGTGAAACGCGCCGGAATGTTGACCGCGCGGCACAGCGCCACCATCAGGTGGGCAAAATCCCGGCAAATGCCGACCTGCCCGATCAGCGTGTCAACCGCTGAGGTGTTGCTGGTCGAACTGTTGGATGTGAAGGCCACATGGCGATGGACCCAGTCCCGGATGGCCTGCACCCGGCTGTAGCCCTGGGGCAGGTTGCCGAATTCATTGCTGGCCAATTTCAGCAGGCGATCCGACTGGCAATAGCGGCTGGGGTAGATGTAGCCCATCACCTCGGGTGGCAGGCAGCGCACCGGCACCTCTGCTATCTGGCCCGGATCTGCAAAGTGGTGCGTCAGGTCCACCGTGGCGGCGTAGGCAACATTGAGCTCACCGGGCAAGGCCCGCAGGCGCATGTAGCGGTTGCCGCTAATGGGGTCGGTGTGGATCTGCGGCTCAATGGCCTGGCTGAGCGACAGGTTCTCGAACACGATTTTCTGGCTCGCCGTTTGCGCGGCGTGGATGTTGAACACAAAGTCCGCCCCCTGCGGGTCGATCTGGTAGTTCAACGCAATCTGCAATTCAATTCGTATCATGGTGCCCTCGAGTGTGGGGCGTACGGGGCGCCCCGTCTGTGGGCTGGCGAACCCAAGGTGGGCTGTCAGGCCAGGCGTGAAATGGTTCAGCCCGCGCTGGCGTGGATCATGTCCCGCACACGGGGGTAGATCAGCTGGTTCCAGCGCTTGCCACTGAACACCCCGTAATGCCCGACGCCGGTCTGCACATGGTGGGTCTTGCGGTGGGGGTGAATGCTGGTGCACAGGTCCTGTGCCGCCACCGTCTGGCCTACGGCGCAGATGTCGTCGCGCTCACCCTCCACGGTCATCAGCGCCGTACGCCGGATCGCCGCCGGGTTGACGGTGCGGCCCCGGTACTGCAGCTTGCCCAGTGGCAGGTCATAGGTCTGAAACACCTTCTCCACGGTCTCCAGGTAGAACTCTGCAGGCAGGTCATTGACGGCCAGGTATTCGTCGTAAAACAGGCGAATCACATTGGCCTTGTCCACTTCACCATTCGCCAGGTGCTGGTACATGTCCTTAAAGGATTGCTTGTGGCGATCCAGGTTCATGCTCAGGAAGGCGCTGACCTGCACAAAGCCGGGATACACCCGGCGCATATAGCCCTTGTGCGGCAGCGGCACGTGGCTGATCAGGTTTTGCTCAAACCACGCAATGGGCTTGCTGACCGCCAGCTTGTTGACCTCCGTCGGGTTCACGCGGCAGTCCACCGGACCCGCCATCAGGGTCAGGCTCAGCGGCTGGGCCGGGTCATCATCCTCGGCCATGAGGGCCGCCGCCGCCAGCGCCGCCACGCAGGGCTGGCACACCGCCACCACGTGGGTGCCCGGCCCAATGGTCTGGGTGAACCGGATCATGTGGTCGATGTAGTCGTCCAGTGCAAACGCCCCATGCGCCAACGACACGTCACGCGCGTTGTGCCAGTCGGTGATGTACACGTCGTGGTCCTGCAGCAGGGTCTTGGCAGTTTCGCGCAACAGCGTGGCGAAATGCCCGGACAGCGGTGCCACCAGCAGCACGGGCGGCTGGTACGGCAAGTCACTGGCGCCCTCTTTGCGAAAGCGCAGCAGGGTACCAAAGGGCAGGCGCAACACCGACTCCTCGGTCACCGCAAGCGCGCGGTCGCCCACCTGCACGCTGTGGATGTTGTAGGCCGGACGGGAATGGGTCAGCCGCAGGCGCGAGAACACGTCCATGGACGCCGAGAATTTGCGCCAGACACCGGCTTCGGGCTGGCTGGACCAAAGGGCTGCGCTGGCGCCCTGCGCCAGCAAGCGCAACGGAGACATCACATCGGACTGGTTTTGATAGGCCTGGTACAGCATGGTGATCCTGGTAGGGTCAGGCGGCGCCTGGATTGCCAGTACACAGGCAAGTTACGGGCCAGGTTGGCACAACCCTTGCGATGGACGGACTGCAAACCCATGCGACCTCAGGAGCACATCCATGGCAAAGACGGTACTGACCATCAGCAGCAAAAACTATGGCGCCTGGTCTCTGCGGGGTTGGTTGACCGCCAAACTGGCGGGCCTGCACTTCGCGGAGGAAGTCATTTCCACTGACGACCCCGCCATGAAGGCCGAAATGCTGCTGCTCTCCAGCAGCATGCTGGTGCCCTCGCTGCAGCACAACGGCATCAAGGTCTGGGACACGCTGGCGATTGCCGAATACCTCCACGAAATCAAACCCAAGGCCCAACTGCTGCCGGCAGATGCCAGGGCGCGTGCGCACTGCCGTGCCATCTGCGGCGAAATGCATTCGGGCTTTGCCTCGCTGCGCGCGTCGCTGCCGATGAACATCAAGGCACACTTTCCGGGCTTCAAGGTCTGGTCGCGGGCGCAGGCCGACATCGACCGCGTGCTGGAGATCTGGACCGACTGCCTGACCACCTATGGCGGGCCCTACCTGTTTGGCAAGCGGCCCTGTATGGCCGATGCCATGTATGCGCCGGTGGTCACGCGCTTTCTGACCTACGACGTCGCCATCAGCCCGGCCTGTGCCGCCTATGGCCAACACATCATGGACCTGCCCGCCATGCAGGAGTGGGTGGCGCAGGCCCGGCTGGAGCCCGACGAGATCGATGAACTGGACGCCGAGTTTTGACCAGACGGCGCACTCTTACCGTGCCCGCCCCGCCCGGGACCGGTGCACGCTCACCCCGGCCCGCACCTGCGGGGCGCTAACGCACGCGGCGTAAACGGTTTACGGCATACTTGGAACCCGTGCGCCATCCTTCCGAATCCCCAGCCCCAGCAGACACCGGACGCGCGTCTGCGCTGGACCACGCGCGGGCCTCGCTGCGTGCTGCGCCCGGCCATTTCGACGAACTGCGCGCGCGCATGTCCACCGGCTGTCTGCCACCACCAGACGCGGCCGATGCGGACGCCGGCAACAACGCCCTGGCGCACGACTGGCAGGAATTCTTTCGCCTGGCCGAGGCGGATGGCCTGGGCGACATGGACGTGCGCGCCGATACGCTGGCGCGCCAGATCCGCGACAACGGCGTCACCTACAACGTGTATGCCGACGAAGGCGGCCCCCAGCGCCCCTGGTCGCTGGGCCTTTTCCCTCTGATCATTTCGCCCGACAGCTGGCAGCACATCGAGGCCGGCATCACGCAGCGGGTGCGGCTGCTGGACCGGGTCATGGCCGATGTCTACGGTGCGCAGGACTTGCTGGCGCAGGGGCTTTTGCCGCCCGCACTGGTGCAGGGCCATCCCGGCTATTTGCGGGCGATGCACGGCGTCAAGCCGGTGGGTGGTTCGCACCTGCATGTGGCCGCCTTTGACCTCGCCCGCGGGCCGGATGGCAATTGGTGGGTGGTGTCGCAGCGCACGCAGGCGCCGTCAGGCCTGGGCTACCTGCTGGAGAACCGCCTGGCAGTTTCGCGTCTTTTCCCCCAGGCGTTCGCCAGCCTGCAGGTGCAGCGCCTGGCCAGCACCTACCGCGCGCTGGTCGACAGCATGAAGGCCATGAGCCCGGCCGGATCAGATGCGCACATTGCGCTGCTGACACCGGGGCCCTACAACGAAACCTATTTCGAGCACGCCTACCTGGCGCGCTACCTGGGGCTGACGCTGGTAGAGGGCAACGACCTGATCGTGCGCGACCAGCGCCTGTTCCTGAAGACGCTGCGCGGCCTGGTGCCGGTGCACGGCCTGCTCAAGCGCCTGGACGACCAATTTCTGGATCCGCTGGAGTTGCGCGCCGACTCCACACTGGGCGTGCCCGGCCTGCTGCAGGTCATTCGTGCCGGCAATGTGCTGGTGGCCAATGCGCCGGGGTCGGCCTTTCTGGAGTCTCCGGCACTGCTGGGTTTCATGCCGGCCCTGTCCAAACACCTGTTGGGTGAAGAGCTGCTGCTGCCGGCGCTGCCGACCTGGTGGTGCGGCGAGCGCTCGGCCATGGAAGCCGTGCTGCCCCGTCTGCGCGAATTCGCGATCAAACCCACCTACCCCGGCTCCACGCTGCATGGCAACTTCGACGCCGTACTGGGGCGCACCCTGTCGCCGCGCGCACTCGACGAATGGGCCGGGCGCATCGCACTGCATGCCGACGACCACACCGTGCAGGCCTATCTGCCGGTATCCCAGATGCCGACCTGGCAGACCAAGGGGCCCGATGCCGGCGTCGTGCCACGCTCGGTCATGCTGCGCGTATTTGCGGTATCGCAGGGGGCCCAGTCGTGGCGCATACTGCCGGGCGGCCTGGCCCGCGTCGCCGGGGGCAGTGCCGATGTGGCGTCCATGCAGCGGGGCGGCAGCAGTGCCGATGTGTGGGCCATGACCACTGGTGAGGTCGACCAGACCACGTTGTTGCAACCGCCGCTCACACCATCGGACCTGGCCCAACGCAAGCGCCAGGTCACCAGCCGGGCCGCCGAAAACCTGTTCTGGCTGGGCCGCTACACCGAGCGCGCAGAGAATTCGGCGCGCCTGGCGCGCCTGACGCTGGAGTGCCTGGCCGGCGAGGACCAGTCGTCCGAGCCGCTGTTGCGCTGGCTGGGCCTGCTCGCACTGCGCAACACCCTGGTGCTGCCGGGCGTACCCGCCCTGACCCCGGCACCGCAGGCGCGCCGGGTGTTCGAGCGCTCGCTGATCGCCAGCCTGTGCAGCAGCCAGCAGGCCACCAGCGTGGGCTACAACCTGCGCGCCGTGCGCCTGGCCGGTGCCGCCGTGCGCGAGCGTCTGTCGCAGGAACACTGGAGCCTGATGCAACGGGCGGAAGACAGCTTCTTTGAGGCCAGTGCCCGGGCACTGACGGGTGCCGAATACTCGTCGCTGCAGGCGCTCGGCGCGCTCCAGTCGGCCAGCGACCACCTGGCCGCCATCACCGGCCTGCAAACCGATCGAATGACGCGCGATGACGGCTGGCGCCTGCTCAGCATTGGCCGCCATATCGAGCGCCTGGTGTTTTTGTCCGCGGCCCTGCAGGCTGGCTTTGAGACCGGCAGCGTCCACCACAACGGCGGCTTCGAGGCCATGGTGGCGCTGTTCGACAGCACCATCACGTTCCATGCGCAGTACCAGCAGAGCCACGACATCGCAGCCCTGATCGACTTGCTGGTGCTGGACCGGGACAACCCGCGCTCCCTGGCCTGGGTGGTGCATACGCTGCGCGGACGCCTGGCCAAGCTGGCGGGCAGTGCGCCCGACCAGCTCAGCCTGTTGTCGCACAGCGTGCCGGACCCCGGCCAATGGCAACTGGAACTGCTGTGTGAACCGGGTTCCAGCGCAGGCTACGACACGCTGGTCGGCGTGTTGCGGGGCTGCACGGAAGCCGCCTACCAGGTGTCGGAAGAAATAGGTGCCACCTACTTCACCCATTCCGGTGAGGCCGGGCAAAGCCTGGGGGCCTAGAGCGCCCGGACGCGAGTTCTCCATGTTGCTGCACATCACCCACGCGACCTGCTATGACTATGCTCCGGCGGTCACCATTGCCCAGCACATGGCCTACCTCAAGCCGCTGAACACGACCACCCAGCAACTGCTGAGCCACAGCCTGGAGATCACGCCCGAGCCCGCGCAACAAACGGCCATGCAGGATGTCTATGGCAACACGCGGCTGTTTTTCTCGCTGCAAAGCGCGCACAGCCAGCTGCAGGTCGTGGCCCGCAGCATGGTCTCCACCCTCGCACCGCCGCGGTTTGACAGTGTGATGGCCTGGGAGGCGGTGCGCGAGCACTTCCGCTACAGCGCCAAGCACGCATGGGATGCGGCGGCCGAATTTGTCTTTGCGTCGCCCTATGTACCGCGCCACGCCGATTTCGCCGCCTACGCGCGACCGAGTTTTGCCGAGGGCACGCCCCTGCTGCTGGCCGCACGCGACCTGATGCAGCGCATCCACCACGACTTCACCTACGAAAGCCAGAGCACCCAGGTCAACACGCCGGCCCTGGAGGCCCTGGCCCAGCGCAAGGGCGTCTGCCAGGACTTTGCCCACATCATGATCGCCTGCCTTCGCGCCTGCGGCGTGCCGGCACGCTATGTCAGCGGCTACCTGCTGACCCATCCGGCACCGGGGCAGGAACGGCTGGTGGGCAGTGATGCCTCCCACGCCTGGGTATCGGTCTACCTGCCCGACGGCCCCGACACGCCGTTGGGCGCCCGCTGGCATGACTTCGACCCGACCAACAACCGGGACGGCTGGGGCACACCGGGCGAAGACTATGTCACGCTGGCGCTGGGCCGCGACTACGCCGACGTGTCGCCGGTTCGGGGCGTGATACACGGCGGGGCCCACCACACCTTGCAGGTGGCCGTGACGGTGGAGCCCGTAGCGGCGACGGGCTGGAGCAGCCAGAGCCAGGGTTCGGGCCAGAATCAGTCACAATCACAATCCCAGTCCCCCGCAAAATCTTCGGATGCTATGCTTTAGATAGCTGCATCCGCTTACTCCACGAGGGCTAGAGGCATATTTCACTACTTGCATTGCAACCGAGACACGTACCATGAGCATTTACGACACCCTCACCCGCTTGGGTATCACCCTGCCCCCCGTCGCCATTCCCGCCGCCGCCTATGTGCCGTTTGTGCAGACCGGCAACCTGGTCTTCCTGAGCGGCCACATTGCCAAAAAAGACGGCAAGCCCTGGGTCGGGCAGTTGGGCAAGAACATGGCCACCGAAGAGGGCAAGGCCGCCGCACGCGCCATCGCCATTGACCTGATGGGTACGCTGCACGCCGCGGTCGGCGACCTGAACCGCGTCAAGCGCATCGTCAAGCTGATGTCGCTGGTCAACTCCACCGGCGACTTTACCGAGCAGCATCTGGTCACCAATGGTGCCAGCGAGTTGTTCGGCGAGGTCTTTGGCGACAAGGGCGCGCACGCCCGCAGCGCCTTTGGTGTGGCACAAATCCCCATGGGTGCCTGCGTGGAAATCGAGCTGATCGCCGAACTGGCGTAATCCTGGGACCGTGCACCGGCTTGGACCATGCACCTGAAGACCCTTGCCCTGTTGGTCTGGGCCCTGGCCCTGGCGTTGCTGGCCCCCATGGCCATGGGGGCCCCGGCGACAGCGGACGCCAGCTTTCCGGTTCTTGAGCTGAGCCGCAGCAGCGCGGGGCGCGTCGAGGTCGATGCGCACATGGGCGTACTGGTGGACCCGTCGGGATCGCTGAACCTGGAACAGGTCCGCTCCGACGGGCAGGCCTGGCAGGCGATCAGCCGGCCATCACCCAATTTCGGATTCACCCAGGACGCGCACTGGTTCCGGTTCCAGATCGACAACCGGGACACGCAGGTGCTCTCGCGCTTCATTGAGCTGCCCATTCCGTTTCTGGACGATGTGCGCCTCTACCACTACGCGGGCAACGTGCTGCAGGTGCAGTACGCACTGGGTGACGAACAGCCCTTTGCGCAACGCGTGGTGCGCCACCGCAACTTCATCATGCCGCTGATGCTGGTGCCTGGCACCAACGATATCTACCTGCGCCTGGCTTCGACCGGCACCATCGAGGCCCCGCTGCGGATCTGGGATCCGGTCCAGTTCCATGCCGCCAGCAACGATGAACACCTGGTCCAGGGTGCCGTGGTGGGCATCCTGCTGGTCATGGTCATCTACAACCTGTTTGTGTTCTTCTCCACGCAGGACGTCAACTACCTGTACTACATCGGCTTTGTCGCCAGCTACCTGCTGTTTCACCTGACCCTCACGGGCTATATGTTTGCCTATGTGTGGCCCAACGCGGTGCGCTGGAACAGCTTCGCCATCTCCACATTTGTCGCCAGCTCCGGTTTCTTCACCTGCCTGTTCACTTCCAGCTTTCTCAAGCTGCGCAGCTTTTCCAGCCCGGCTTTTTATTGGGTGCGTTCGCTGATGCTGTTCAGCGCGGCCTTGTGCGCGCTGTCCTTCGTGCTGCCGTACACCACCACCATCCGCATCGGGGCGTCCATCTCCATGCCCATTGCGATCACGGCCCTGGCCATGGGTTACTGGCGCTGGTGGAAGGGGGCCAGGTTTGCGCGCTTTTACTGCCTGGCCTGGTCGGCCATCCTGATCGGGGTGTCGGTACTCAATGCCAGCAAGCTGGGTTGGCTGCCGATCAATGTGTGGACCGAGAACGCCTCGCAGATCGGCATCGTGATGCTGGTGGTGTTGCTGTCGTTCACGCTGGCCGACCGGATCAATACCGACCGCACGCTGCGGATCAATGCCCAGGCCGTTGCCCTGGGCCATGAGCGCAAGGCCCGCGCCAGCCAGCACGCCCTCATTGCGGCCAAGGAGCGCGCCAACCGGGAGCTCGAAGCCCGCGTAGAGTCCCGCACCACGGACCTCAACAGCACACTGGCGCAACTCAAGATCGCCAACGACCAGTTGTTGGCGCTGTCGACCACGGACGGGCTGACGCAGATCGCCAACCGGACCTGCTTCGACGCTGCCGTGGTCGTGGAGTTGCGCCGGGCCCAACGGCTGCACATGCCATTGACCGTGATCCTGTTCGATATCGACCACTTCAAACACATCAACGACACCTATGGCCACCCGGCCGGTGACGCCTGCCTGCGCGCCCTGGCCGAACGCCTGCGCCCACGCATCCACCGCGCGGGCGACATTCTGGCGCGCTACGGCGGCGAAGAATTTGTCATTGCGCTGATTGGTGTCGATGCGGTGAATTCGGCTGCGCTGGCCGAAGAGTTGCGCGCGAGTATCCAATCCCTGGTGGTCACGTTTGACAACCAGACCATCCGCTTCACCGCCAGTTTTGGCGTGGTGTCCGCGGTGCCGTTGGCCGACAGCCAGGTACTGGACTATGTGTCTGCCGCCGACCGGGCCCTGTATGCGGCCAAGAACGATGGGCGCAACTGCGTGCGCACCGGCACGCTGACGGTCGCAGCGGTTTAAGCCCGCTACGGTTCAAGCCCGGTGGTGGTGGTCCGCCACCTGGAACACCGCCACCGCTTCTTTCATGCGGTCTGCCTGCTCCCGCAGGCTCTCGGCGGCCGCGGCGCTTTCCTCCACCAGTGCGGCGTTTTGCTGCGTCATCTGGTCCAGGTCACCTATGGCCTGGTTCACACCGGCAATTCCAGTGCTCTGTTCATTGGCGGCGGCCGTGATCTCGCCAATGACATCGGCCACCCGGCGCACCGACTGGACGATCTCTTCCATGGTGGCACCGGCATCGGTCACCAGCCGGGTACCGGATTCGACCTTTTCAACCGAGGTGTCGATCAGCCCCTTGATCTCCTTGGCCGCCGCCGCACTGCGCTGCGCCAGGCTGCGCACCTCGCTGGCCACCACCGCAAAACCGCGGCCCTGCTCGCCAGCCCGCGCGGCCTCCACGGCCGCATTGAGCGCCAGGATATTGGTCTGGAATGCGATGCCGTCAATGACCCCGATGATGTCGGCAATCTTCTTGCTGCTGGCGTCGATCTCCTGCATGGTGTCCACCACCTGGGTCACCACGCTGCCGCCCCGCTGTGCCACCGTGGAGGCGCTGGCGGCCAGGGCGCTGGCCTGGCGGGAGTTCTCGGTGCTGTGCTGCACCGTGACGGTCAGCGCATCCATGCTGGACGCCGTGGACTGCAGGTTGCTGGAGGTTTGCTCGGTGCGTTGCGCCAGGTCGTTGTTGCCCTGGGCGATTTCGGCACTGGCCGTGGCAATGTTGTCGGTGCTCATGCGCACCTGGGCCACCATGCGTCCCAGCGAATCATTCATGGTCCCCAGGGAACGCAGCAGGCTGCCGAATTCGTCTTCACGCTGGGTGCTGATATTCGTGCTGAGGTCGCCCTGCGCGATGCGCGCGGCCAATTCGTTGGCCTGGTCCAGGGGGTCGCGGATGGAGCGCACCAGCCAGCTCGTGCCCACTGTGATCAGTATGACCACGACCACCAGTCCCACCACAATGCCAACACTGTTGCTCTGGCGACGGCTTTCGGTCTCGGCCTGGACATCGACGACGCGCTGCTCCTGCATCTTGACCAATTCCTTCTGCGAAGCAATGTACAAGCCCAAGGCCGGCAGGTACTGCGTGTTCATGATCTTCAGGGCCTCGTCCACATTGCCGTCCCCGCGGGCTTTGCGGGCCTTGTCACGCAGCTCAATCACGGGTTTGCGGAAATCGGCAATTTTGGCCAGCTGGGTACGGTCTGCATCTGTGATCGGCAGGGACTCCAGCTGCTTTTGCAGCACCGTGATCTGGTCACTGGTGGCAGTCACCGCATCCTTGAAGGAGGCGGCAACGCCTGGCTCACCGCTCAGGATGATGGCCTGGTTGCGCACCGCATTGGTCTCGGTCAGGCCATTCCACTGGGTGGTCACGTTCACCAGTTGCAGCGCAACGTCCTGTCGTGCGCGCCCCTCCGCCAGAATGCCTGCGCTGCGCACCAGACCCACACCGGCAATGGTGGTCAGCAAAGCCAGCACCAGAACGATAAAGACCCACAGCTTGGTGGCAATTTTTAAACTACTGAGTGGTCCCATGCGTTTTCTCCGGTGTTATGCCGCCAGGCTGGTTTCTTTCCCCGAGAATAGCACCGTGCGCTGCACCCGCACAAGCACTAAGGAAGCTTCACGATACCTTGCTCCAGAACATCGCGCAGGCAAGCGGCGGGCACCTGCCAGGGTGCAACCTCAGCCAACGGAACCAGTACAAAAGCCCGCTGCCACATCCGTGGGTGGGGAATGGTCAGCGCCGCACTGCTGATCTGCCCGTCACCGTACAACAGGATGTCCAGGTCCAGCGTACGGGGAGCATTGCGGTAAGGTCGCTCACGACCGGCAGCCCATTCAATGCCGTGCAAACAGTGCAGGAGATCGGGCGCCGTCAGGTGGGTTTGCAGTGCAACGACAGCATTGATGTAATCCGGCCCGCTGGAATCAACCGGTGCTGAGCGATACAGCGATGACCGGCCCGTGAGCGTGACCCCCTGCGACAGCCCCAATTGGCGCATGGCCTGCGTCAGCGTGCCGGCGGCGTCACCCAGATTGGCGCCCAGCCCGACATAGGCGGTCACCGGCTCGCGCAGCGTCACATTCAACTGCCAGACTCGCCCGCACCATCCGGGTTACCTGCCACACCCTTGGCCGCACCGCTACGCCTGCGCCGGCGGCGTTTGCGCGGGGCACCCGCGTCACCCTCGCCTGGCGCTGCGGCAAAGTCTTCCGCCGCATGCGCATGGGGCGCATCCGGTGCAGTCATAGGCACGGAACTGTCTGCTCCAGGCGCCTCGGCCCGCGGCGCGCGCGCAACCCGCGGCGCGCGTTGGCGTTTGTGCTGTTCTTCGCGCACCTGGTCCACCAGGTCCTGGCGCAAGGTGTCGTCGGCCATGCTGAACTCCTGCCACCAGTCGGCCAGCACCTCTTCGACCTCGCCAATGTCGGCACGCAAGCGCATGAAGTCAAACGCCGCCCGAAACCGTGGCTGGTCCACCATGCCAAAGGGTGTGCTGCCCACGCGCTTCTCAAAGCGCGGCTGCATGACCCAGATCTCGCGCATGTCGCCGGCCAGCTTGCCGCCGCCCGAGACGTCACCGATGCGCGCATGAAACACATCGTCAATCGCATCCATCAGCGCGGGATGTGAGTGCTGGCGCTGCTCCAGGCGGCGCGCCCAACCGTCGCGCACATCGGCCCACAGCACGCAGGCCAGCAGGAAGCTCGGCGCCACCGGCTTGCCTTCACCCACGCGGCGGTCCGTGTCCTTGAGTGCCGCATTGACAAATGGCTGGTCGGCGCGCTCCACCACCACATCGAGCAGCGGATAGATGCCGCGGGCCATGCCCAGTTTCTTCAGTTGTTCAATGGATGCAAGGGAGTGCCCGGTCTGCAACAGCTTGAGCATTTCGTCAAACAGGCGGCTCTGCGGCACATCGGCCAACAGCTCCTGCGACTTGACCAGAGGCGCCGCCGTCTTGGCTTCCAGTGCAAAGCCGAGCGCACTGAGCTTGGCGGCAAAACGCACCGCGCGGATGATGCGCACCGGGTCTTCGCGGTAGCGCGTGGCCGGGTCGCCAATCATGCGGATGACGCGGTTCTTCACGTCCTTGAAACCGTTGTGGTAGTCCACGACGATCTGCGTTTGCGGGTCGTAGTACATGGCGTTGATCGTGAAGTCGCGGCGCACCGCGTCTTCTTCCTGCGGGCCCCAGACGTTGTCGCGCAGCACGCGGCCGGTCGAGTCCACCGCATGCTTCATGCCGGCGAGTTCGCTGCGGCTGGTCTTCTCGTTGCCGGCCACCTGTTCGGCCGCGGCATTGTCCAGGTAAGCGCGGAAGGTGGAGACTTCAATCACCTCATGCTCGCGGCCACGGCCGTAGACCACGTGCACGATGCGAAAGCGCCGGCCAATGATGAAGGCGCGGCGGAACAGGCCTTTGACCTGCTCCGGCGTGGCGTTGGTGGCCACATCAAAGTCCTTGGGCCGCAAGCCGACCAATAGGTCACGCACCGCGCCACCCACCACATAGGCTTCAAAGCCCGCGGCGTGCAGCGTGCGCACCACGTTGATGGCCCGCTCGTCCACCAGATTGGGGTCTATGCCGTGCACCTCGACCGGCACATCCACCCGTTTGCCAAATTTGGGTTGTTTGCGGGCCAGTGCGGCGGGCGATTTGCCCAGCAGTTTGTCGATAAATTTTTTGATCATTTCTTCTTTAGCTAAACAGGTCAAGTATGCGCCATCCGCGCTCCCGGGCCAGCGCGCGCAAGCGGGCATCCGGGTTGGTGGCCACTGCCACGTTGGCCCGCTCCAGCAGCGGCAGGTCGTTCATGGAGTCGGAGTAGAAGGTAATCTGCACACCATCCCAATCCAGGCCACGCATTTTCAACCACTGTTCCACCCGCGTGACCTTGCCTTCGCGAAACGAGGGCACGCCGCGTATGCCGCCGGTGAACCAACCCGTGCCCCCCTCGGAGCCGTCACGCTCCAGCTCTACGGCAATCAGTTCGTCCACGCCAAACGCCTGGGCTATCGGGCGGGTGACGAACTCATTGGTGGCGGTGACGATGGCCACCACATCACCTGCCTGCTGGTGCTGGCGGACCAGCTGCAACGCCTGGGGTTGTATGGATTTCTGGACGGTAGCCCTCATGAAATCTGCATGTGCCGCTATTGATTCAGTAGCGCCGTGTTTGCAGACGGCCTCTGTGGCAAAGCGCACGTAGTCGTGCACGTCAAGCGTGCCGGCCTGGTACTGGGCGTAAAACGCATCGTTCTGGCGCTTGAAGGCCACCGGGTCCACCCAGCCGCGCTGGATGGTGAATTCGCCCCAGGCGTAGTCCGAATCGATAGGGATCAGGGTGTGGTCCAGATCAAACAGAGCAATGTTGACCCCCACGCTTGTCGCTGCGCGTACTGCGCTGCCCCCCGAGGGGGCCCTCGCGCCTAAGGGCGGCCTGTCGGCGCTCAAGTTGGCGTTCACCTTCTTCTTCTCAGTCATCAATTGTTTTCCATCATGGATTTGATCAGCGGTATCGTGATCGCCCGCTTGGTTTGCAGGGCGTAGCCGTCGAGCAGCTCCAGCAGCTCCATCAGGTGGCCGAGGTCCCGGCTGAAGCGGGTGAGCATGAAGTCCATGACGTCGTCGCCGAGAAAAACCCCGCGCGCATCGGCGGCCTGGCGCAAGACGGCGCGGCGTTCGGGCTCGCTCAGGGGCTGCAGGCTGAATACATGGCCCCAGCCCAGGCGCGTGCGCAAGTCGTCACGCAACTGCAGCTCCACCGGCGCATAGGCACCGGCCGCCAGTACCGGACGCTGGTGGGTCTGGGCATTGACAAACCAGTTGAACGCGGTGTGCTGCTGGGCGGCCGTGTACAGGTGCACGTCATCGAGCACCACGGCGGCCCACGACTCGTTGAACTCCGGCGCCTCGTGCACCGACGCGTCCAGCCAGCCCACGCGGCCACCCTGCTCCCGCAGCGCCTCGCGCGCGGCCTTGAGCAAATGACTTTTGCCACTGCCGGTCGGACCCCAGAAATAGGTGGGCACGGGCGAACGCGTCGCCACGTGGTTGCTGGAGTTGGACTTGGCGCCCACCCACATTTCCATGTGGCGCAGTGCCGCAGTATTCGGGCCGGCACAAAAGTTCGCAAGCGTGGGGCCAGCGGACAGACCAATGTCAAGCGCAATCTGTTTCATGTTTTTGCTTTTCAGCCCTGGTACAGACGACTAGACAGATAGCCCGTCCGGACACGGCGCACCGCGACGAGCAAAACGGCACTGACGGGCAATGCAATCAGCACACCCACAAACCCGAACAGTTGCCCAAAGGCCAGCAACGCGAAAATGACAGCCAGCGGGTGCAGGCCAATGCGCTCGCCCACCAGGCGCGGGGTCAGGAAAAAGCTCTCGACCACCTGGCCCAGGCCATACACCGCAGCCACCATGGCCACCGTGTAACCCAGCCCCGATTCGGCAGAGAACTCCAGCAGGCCCGCCAGCGCGGCCAGGACCATGCCGACGCCAAACCCCAGATAGGGGACAAAAATCGCCATGCCGGTAAAGATACCAATCGGCAGCGCTAGGTCCAGTCCGAACAGGCCCAGCCCGACGCTGTAAAAGACCGCCAGAATCAGCATTACCAGCAGTTGGCCCCGCAGGTACTGGCCCAACACCGCATCGGCTTCGGCCATGAAACTATCGGTTGCGGCGCGCAGACGCGGTGGAATCAGATGGCGCAGTTGCTGGACGAAGTGATCCCATTCCATCAACAGGTAAAAAAGGGCCACGGGAATCAGAATCGCGTTGCCAATCAGTGACAACGCAACACTGCCGCCCAATTTGAGCGATGCAAGAACCGAACCCGCGATGTCTTCCATGTTGCCACTGAGGTGTGTCACCGCAAAGGCCTTGATGCTATCGACGTTCAGCGTGATGTGAATCCCCCATTGCGCCAGCCAGGGCTTGAGCGAGGTGTTCACACCCTCGAGCAGCAGCGGCAATTGCTCACGCAACAGCGGCAGCTCTTTGGCCATGATGGGAACCATCAGCAGCAGAATGGCCAGTACCACCACCAGAAACAGCAACTCCACCAGCACCACGGCCAGCAGTCGGGGAATCCGGCCGCGACCGACGTCGTCGAGCCAGTCCACCAGGGGTGTCAGGGCGTAAGCCAGCACGGCCGCCACCACAAACGGCGTCAGCACGGGCGCGAGCAGCCACAACACTGCTGCCAGCAGGACAGCGATCAGGCTCCAGGCAACAAAAGTTTTTTGGGGAGGGGTGAATTGCATACAGAAACGCGAGGGCGAACCCTTAAAATCTAGGCAAATTCTATCGGGCTCGGTTCAAGCAGCCTTTGTACGCCAATTCACATGACCCAATCCAGCTCCCCCACCCCCCTGTCCTACAAAGATGCCGGTGTCGATATTGACGCGGGTGACGCCCTGGTCGAGCGCATCAAACCCCTGGCCAAGAAAACCATGCGCGAAGGCGTATTGGCCGGCATTGGCGGTTTTGGCGCGCTGTTCGAGGTCCCCAAGCGCTACAAGGAACCCGTGCTAGTCAGCGGCACCGACGGCGTGGGCACCAAGCTCAAGCTGGCCTTTGAGTGGAACATGCACGACACCGTGGGCATCGACCTGGTGGCCATGAGCGTCAACGACGTGCTGGTGCAGGGTGCCGAGCCGCTGTTCTTTCTGGACTATTTTGCCTGCGGCAAGCTCGACGTGGAGACCGCGGCGGCCGTCATCGGCGGCATCGCCAAGGGCTGCGAACTGTCGGGCTGCGCGCTGATTGGCGGTGAAACCGCAGAAATGCCCGGCATGTACCCCGCCGGTGAATACGACCTGGCCGGTTTTGCCGTCGGCGCCGTCGAAAAGTCCAAGATCCTGACCGGTGCCGATGTAAAACCCGGCGACGTGGTGCTGGGCCTGGCCAGCCACGGCGTGCACTCCAATGGCTTCAGCCTGGTTCGCAAATGCATAGAGCGGGCCGAAGCCGCCGGCACGGTGCCCGCCACGCTGGACGGCAAGCCCTTCAAGCAGGCCATCATGGAGCCCACCCGCCTGTATGTGAAAAACGTGCTGGCTGCATTGACGCAACACCCCATCAAGGCCTTGGCCCACATCACCGGTGGCGGCCTGCTGGAAAACATTCCCCGCGTGCTGCCGGAAGGCATGGCCGCCCACCTGACCAAGGGCAGCTGGCCCCAGACCGAACTGTTTGCCTGGCTGCAAAAGACCGCCGGCATCGACGACATTGAAATGAACCGTACGTTCAACAACGGCATCGGCATGGTGGTGGTGGTCGACGCCGCCAGCGCCGCTGCCTGCGCGGACACCTTGCGCGCCGCGGGTGAAACGGTGTACGCCATCGGCGTGGTTGCGCCCCTGGGCAACACGGCGGCCGTGGTCGTGGCCTGAGCGGCCAGCAGCGCCGGCGTCGGCCCCGGTCGACCGGCAGACAATGATGTCCTAAATTGATCGACTCTGGTCCGTATCCGAGTCGACAACATAGCTGGCACAGTGAAAAATCAGGGCTCCCAAGCATTAACATGGAGTCCTAAAATGAACACTGCCTTGATCGTCATCGATGTCCAGGAATCTTTCCGGCACCGCCCGTTCTTTACCGAACAGGACCTGCCGGCCTACCTGGCAGCCCAAAACGCACTGATTGAAGGCTGCGTGCAGCGTGGTGTGCCGGTGGTGCGCATTTTTCACGCCAGCGGCCCCCGTGCAGCCGACAACCCGTTTGCGCCCGAATCCGGCCAGATCCGCCCCCTGCAGGGACTGGTGGACTTTGACGCCGCCACCACCTTCACCAAGAGCCGCCACAGCGCGCTGGTGGGCACCGGACTGGATGTCTGGCTGACCAGCAACGGCATCCAGCGCCTCATCATCAGCGGCATCCGCACCGAGCAATGCTGCGAGACCACGACCCGCCACGCCTCCGACCTGGGCTGGAGCGTCGATTTTGTGACCGACGCGACCCTGACCTTCGACATGGTGCAGCCCGATGGCCACACCCTGGCCGCAGCCGACATCGTGACCCGTACCGCCACCGTGCTGCAGGGACGCTTTGCCACGCTGTGCACCGTCGAGCAGGCGCTGGATCGCGCCACGGACGGCGCGCCCGCATGAACGCCACCGCCCCCAGCCTGCAGGTCGCCATTCTGGCCTTTGACGATGTGGAGGCGCTGGACTTTGCCGGCCCCTTTGAGGTCTTCACCACGGCCAGCCGGGTGCTGGCGCGTACCCAGCCCGAACGCCATCCGCTGTTCAGCGTGCGCTGCGTGGCGCGACAACGCACACCCGTGCGTGCCCGGGCCGGGCTGCAGATCCTGCCGGACCAGGACTTCATCGCCTGTCCGGCCGCCGACGTACTGATCGTGCCCGGTGGCGTGGTGGACGCCGCCATGGCTTGCGCCGACACGCTGGCCTGGATCCGCCAGGTTAGCGCCACGGCGCGGATCACGGCGTCGGTCTGCACCGGCGCTTTTTTGCTGGCCGCCAGCGGCGTATTGACCCGCGGACGCGCCACCACCCACTGGGAAGATGTGGCCGACCTGCGCCAGCGCCACCCGGAGTTGGACGTGGTCGACGGCGTGCGCTGGGTGGACGACGGCGGTCCGGTGACTTCGGCCGGCATCAGCGCCGGCATCGACATGTGCCTGCACCTGGTCGAACGGCTGGCAGACCCGGCGCTGGCCGAACGCACGGCCCGCCAAATGGACTTTGTATGGACCCGCAACTGATCCGCGTTGCATTCGTCCTGCTCCCCAACAGCCTGGCACTGGACTGGGCAGGCCCGGCCGAAGCCCTGCGCATCGCCAACCAGGTGCTGCACAGCCAGGGCCAGCCCGAACGCTTTGCGCTCGAATTCGTCGGGCCCGACCCCCAGGCCATGAGTTCGGTCGGCCTGCAGTTGGCTGGTCTGCAGCCGCTACCCACGCCGCCCAACCAGCCGCAGGCGCCCGATCCGCGACCGCTCTGGGTGGTGCTGATCGGCATGCCGGGCCAACGCATTCCCGTTGACGACGCCCCCACCCAGGCCCTGCTGCACTGGCTGCGCGGCCTGCGCCTGGCTGCCGGGCAGGTGGAACTGGTCACCATCTGCGCGGGATCGGTGCTGGCCGCGCATGCCGGCCAGTTGGCCGGGCGGCGCGCCACCACCCACCACCAGCACCTGGAAGAATTGCAGCAGGTAGAGCCGCGCTGCGACGTGGTGGCCAACCGCGTGTTTGTGGAGGATGCGCCGGTGTACAGCAGTGCGGGGGTGACAACCGGCATTGATCTGGTCCTGCACCGCATCAGCGCCGTGTGTGGCCCGGCACTGGCAGCGCAGGTGGCGCAGACCATGGTGGTGGCGCTACGCCGTGGCCCCAATGACCCGGAGTTGTCGCCTTTTCTGGCCTACCGCGCCCACATGCACCCGGCCCTGCACCGGGTCCAGGACGCCGTCAGCCATGCGCCGGATACCGCCTGGACGGTTCCCGCCATGGCCGAGGTCGCCCATACCTCGCCACGCCACCTGACCCGGCTGTTTCTGGAGCACGCAGGCGTGGCCCCCCTGCAATACCTGCGGCGCATCCGGCTGGCGGTGGCCCAGACCGCCCTGCAATCCGGCCGCAACGTAACCCAGGCCGCCGAGATGGCGGGATTCAGTTCGGACACCCAGCTGCGCCGGGCCTGGCACCAGTTCGCACAGCGGGGTATGCCATCCGATCCACACGCCGTCCTGTAGGGCCGCCGCACCGCCTGTCCCACCATAGGCACCGTATTTCCCGCCCAGCTGCCATTCGTCGCAATGCAGATGAAATTTGCGCAGGCATTGCCTACATTTCATGCATCGGGCCGCTGTGGACCGTAACCGGAGAAGACCATGCTGCACAACTACCATACCCAGTTCAAGCTTGCCGCCCTCGCCTTTGCCGTCCTGATGACCCTGGCCGTCAACGGCTCCGTGTTGCTGCGCTTTGACGCCATGGCCCAGGGGTCGGTCATGCAGATCACGTTGCCAACCGTCACCGTCTACGGACGCTAGAACAGATGCCAACGATAACGCCTGGCATGCATTCCGGCCTGCGGATTGCCACCGGTCTTTCGGCCGCGCTGTTAGCCTGCGTGCTGGGGCTGGCTGGGGTCCCGGCCCACGCATGGGATCTTGTGGGCAACACGACCGTCGTTGGCTCCGGCCACGCCAGCAACGTGAAACGCGAGCTGGCCCCATTCCACCAGATCGCGGTCGACCTGCCCTGCAAAGTCGAGTTGGTCCAGGACGCTAGCGAAGCGGTTTTGATAGCGGCCGACGACAACCTCTTGCCGCTCATTGAAACCGTGGTCAAGAATGGCCAGCTGACTATCAAGGCCGCCAAAGGCGTGAATCTGTCCAGCCGCAGCAGCATCCAGATCACGGTGCACGCCCGCACTGTCGATGGCTTGTCGCTGGCAGGCTCCGCCGACCTGCTGGCGGCGCGCCTGCAGTCGCCCAAACTCTCAAGCAGTATTGCCGGCTCGGGCAGCATGACCATCAAGGATTTGCAGAGCGATAGCCTGTCGGTGTCGATCGCCGGAAGCGGCCGCTTTGAAGCCCAGGGAACGGCGGCAGTCATGGATGTCAGCATTGCCGGGTCTGGCGATATCAAGGCCCCCCGCCTGTCCGCCCAGGAGGTCAACGTCAACATTGCAGGATCGGGAGACGCGACCGTCTGGGCACGCAAGGCCCTGTCGGTCAGTATCGTCGGTTCGGGCAACGTCCGCTACTACGGCGACGCCACGCGGGCAAATTCATCCACCATGGGCTCGGGCCGCGTCAAACAACTGGGCAGCAGCCCGCCCGTCTAGACTTCGCCGCGCACCATGGCCAGCAGGCGTCCCAAAACGGCTGCGCCGTCGGCGCGCAGTCCATTGTGTTCATACTCATTGGTGACCCACAGTTTCACGTTCGGGACCAGGGCCGCCGTCTCCTCTGAAAACTCGCGGTGCACGTACATGTCGTCGGAGTAGACGGCCGCTGCCACCGGCACGGTGTTGTGCTGCAGTCGGGCCACATCGTAGAGAGCAGGCCATGCATCCGTCGCAGCCAGCAGCTCGGCGGCTGCCTTGAGCGGCTGCAATTGCGCGTACGTATCAAACATCCACGGGTAGATCATCTCGCCGGTGAACAGCACCGGGTCGCTGCCCTCCAAGGCAAACTCCGCAAACTCCGCCAGCAGACGCTGGGCTGACCACTGGCTGGCGGCCCCCTGAGTGTAGCAGGCCTCGTGCAGCAGCGAGTAAATCGGGTTCGTGTCAAAGGTTTGCAAGTGCTCCAGGTGGAACAGGAAGTTCCATTGCAGCGCACCGCGCCCGTCGCCTCCTGCAACAAAGGCCTCTTCCAGCAAATAGTGAACGGCCTCAAAACCGTCACTCATGCCGAATTGCAACCCCAGTTGCAGAAACCGTTGCGCGGTCAGTTGGGCACCACCGGGCAATCGCACGTCGTGCTGGAGCAGGTGGTCCACGATCTGGCGAACCCGCGCCACGTCACCGGGATAGCGCTGGTAGTACAGGCGATTCTTGGCCACCACGCGCCGATAGGTGGCGCGGTACACATCGTCCGCCGGGCGAAACAGTGACGGAATGCCGCCGGTGATCAGCACCTCCTTGAGCCCCTCAGGAGCCGCGCTCAGGTAGTGCATGGCGCAAAATCCCCCATAGCTTTGCCCCAGAATGCTCCATGGGTTCTGGCCGATGATCTGCTGGCGAATGGCCTCCGCATCGCGCACGATGTTGTCGGCGCGAAAGTGCATCAGGTAGTCCGCCTGGGCCTGCGCGTCGCCAAGGCCGGCCAGCGCCTGTGTGGTCACGGGCGTGGAACGCCCGGTGCCACGCTGGTCCAGCAACAGCACCCGGTAGTCTTGCAAGGCGCGACCCAGCCAGCCGCTGTTGCTGGTGGGCCGCGGCGCGCCCGATCCGGGTCCGCCCTGAAAGTAGACCAAATAGGGTTGGTTTGCGTTTTCCTTGCCCGGCGCGATCACTTCGCGGGCGTAGACGCTGAGGGTCCGCCCTGGCTGGGCGTAGTCCAGCGGCAGTTCAAAACTGTGGTCGCGCAGGACCAGTCCGGGGATGCGGTGTGTGGCTTCCAGCATGCCCTAGTGTCCCGTGATTTCCTTGAAGAACGCATCAGGCGACGGCTTGCGCTGCAAGAAAGCCTCCACCAGCTCGGACGGTGCCCGCTCACCACCGCGCTCCAGTATCAGTGTGCGATAGCGCCTGCCCACCTGGGGATCCATCACGTTGGCGCCATAGGCCGAACGCATGTCCAGCGCGAGGACTTCCGACCACATATAGCCGTAATACCCAGCCTGGTAGCCACCCATCACATGGCCAAAGGCGGCTGGCACCAATGTTCCGGCCTCATAGCCCAGCGGAGTCTTGCCTTCGAGTTCGATCCAGGTCTGCATGGGGTCCACCAGGACTGGCGTGTGCAAGGCCATGTCCCACGCGGCATACAGGCGCTGACGCCCGTACTGAATGCCTTTTCCAAATGCACGCGACGCATTCATGCGCTCAATCAGCTTGGCGTCAATCGGCTTGCAGTTCGGGCACACCTGGGCAAACAAGGCCAGTGATTCAGGCCGGCGGGACCACTCTTCATACATCTGCGAAGGCGCTTCAACAAAGTCGCGCTTGACGCCAGTGCCGGCGTTCAGCACATAACGGGTGCGCGACAGCACGCCATGCATGATGTGCCCGAACTCGTGGAACAGGGTTTCGAGTTCGTTCTGGTCAAACCCGTCGCGGCTGAAGTTCGTCACCAGCACCGACACCGGCGTGCGTCCGCCCGCCAGAGACACGCCCCGAACCGGAAACGCAGCGGCGTGTTTGTATTTGCCATCGCGCGGAAACAGGTCCAGATAGAAGCTCGACAGGTACTTGCCACTGGCACTGTCAAACACATCGTAGCCACGCACATCGGCCTGCCACACCGGCAAAGCCTTGTTGGGCTTGAACTGCACCCCGTACAGGGTACTGGTGACTTGCATCATCCAGTCAATCGTGGGATCGGTCGGAAACTGCATGCGCACCGCGTTCTGGTCCACGCTATAGCGCTGCTTCTTCAGGCGCTGCTGGTAAAACAAGACATCCCAGCGCTTGAGGGTCGCATCCTTGTCGGCGGTGAAAGCCACTTTCTCGGCACGCAACGCGTCGAGCTCCTTGCGTTCCAATGCCTCTACCTTGCCCTGCACTTCGTCGAGGAATCGCGTCACTGCAGCGGCCGAGCCCGCCATCTTGCGCTTGATCGTCCAATCGGCAAAGCTGGTGTCCCCCATCAGCTGGGCCAGCTCCAGCCGCAACCCTACCGCTTCCTGCAGCAATGCCAGATTGGACTGGCCGCCACGGCTCTGGAACGCGCTCCAGTAGGCCTTGCGGGTGCTCTCCACCTGCACATTGCCCATGATGGCTTCGTATTCCGGGTAGTCCAGGCCAAACAGGTAGTTGCCTTCGCCGTCGCGCGCCCGGTTGCTGAGCGCACCCGGCTGCACACCTTGCAAGGCGGCCTCGGAAAATGCCAGCTTGGTGGTGACATCACGCACATTGCGAGAAAAGTCCTGGGAAAGCTTGTCCAGGCGTTCAAAGATGGCCTTGGCCCGCTCGCGTTTGGCTGCCGGCAGGCTTACGCCGCGCTCTTCAAAGTCATCCAGAATGCTCTGCCGCGCCATGGTGTCAATCGGATCGGTCGTGCGCAGCGTGTGGACCCGCCGGAACAGCGCCTCGCTTTGCAGGTATTCGTTGGGTAGCGCCGACAGCAGCAGGTCACAGGCCTCGGCGGCCTTGCGCACCTCGGGGTCGGGACTGGTTTCGGACAGCAACCCGATAGGCCCGCCAATGTCCTGCAATCCCATATCGAGTTCATTCCATGCATGCAACACCGTCTTCACGTTGACGCGCCGCAGCGGCAGGGCTTTGATCTTGTCCACGCGCTGACGTGCCTGGGCAATGCTCTTGTCGCATAGTTGGGGAATCTCTGCAGCGGTGGGCTGCGCGATCACGCCACGCGGGGCGGCCAGGGCATGGGGAAGGAAACATGCGGCGAAGGCCGCGAGCACCGTGGTGTGAAGCTTCATTGGCAATCCTGAAATCGGGTTGAGTGTGGACTGTCCGGGTTGACCCGGCTCGTCCGCGACAACCTTTTGGGTGCGCGGGCTGCGGGATTATAGGCACCAGCCCTCCGCCCTCAAGACCGCCGTAACGCGTCCACCCAGTCGGCAATGGCATCCAGATTGACACGGTCATCGGCGTGCACCAGGTAGCACTCCAGATCCGCCAGCGCCTGCTCGATATGACCCAACTCGGCATGGGCGAGTCCGCGGTCGCGGTACTCCGGCCACGACTTGGGCAACAGCACGACCAGTCGCTCCTGCACTGCCAGCAGGCGCTCCCAGTCGTTCTGGGACTTGTGGATTTCTTTCAGGTTGCGCAGCATGCGGGCAATGATGTCGCGCGACGGTGCCGTTTGCAGATACAGACCCAACGGCGTCTCCAGCTCGTCCACCAGACCGCTGCGCTTGCGGTAGGGCTCCAGCCGCTCGGACAACTCTTCCCGGCTCAACGACTTGCCGCTCAGCGGGTCAATCACCACCTGCCCCATCGGCAGATTCACCTTGACCAGGAAATGCCCGGGGAAACCCACGCCCCGCACCGCCAGACCCAGGCCCTGGGCCAGCTCCATCCACAGCACCGCCAGCGCAATGGGTATGCCACGGCGACTCTGCAGCAGCCGGTGGATGAAACTGTTGTCCGGGTCGTAAAAGTCATTGACGTTGCCGGCAAAGCCCAGATCCTGGAAGAAGAACTGGTTCAGAATGCGCAGCTTCTGCACCGGCCCAGAATCGGCCGCCAGGCGCCGGCGCGCGCGCTCCAGCAGCTGGTCCACCTCGCCCAAAACCGTCTGCACGTCCATTTCGGGGTACTCGTCCTGGCCCAGGCTGACGGCGGCTTCAAACAGGGCAAATTCACTGTCGCTCTCCACCAGGGACGCAAAGTACCCCAGGGGTGTGGGCTGGTCAAAGGACAGGTTCATGGTGCCAGGTCTTCCAAATCTAACGCCGGACCAACTGTCTCAAATTCACGCCGGCAGCCCAGATTGCTCCAAAATAGATAGCAACAGCACTAGATACGAAGAGGGCTAGAAGCCCAATACGCTTGAGCTTCTCGGCCTTGAGGGCGAGCCAGGGAAACGCAGCATTCGCCCACATCAGAAACACGGCCAACAGGGCACTCGCCGCAATAACCTGCAGCGCAAAGCGTGCCCAACCGGGAAGGGGCACATAGGTGCCACTGCGCACCAGCCCCACCAGCAGCCACAAGGCATTGACCATGGCACCCACTCCAATGGCCAGGGCCAGGCCGGCATGGGCCAGCATCGGCACGAACAGCAGGTTCAAGCCTTGGGTGATGACCAGCACCGCGATCCCGATCAAGGCCGGCGTGCGGATATTCTGGCTGGCGAAGTAGCCCGGAGTCAATACCTTGATGGCCACCAGGCCCAACAGGCCCGCACCGTAGCCCATCAACGCGGCGCTGGTCTGCACCACGTCCGCATCGGCGTACTTGCCGTTGTGGAAGATCACCGCCACCAGGGGCTGTGCAAAGGTGACCAGGGCCACAGCACTGGGCACCGCCATCAGCACCACCAGGCGCAAGCCCCAGTCAATCATTTCGGAAAATCTGGCTGCGTCCTGGGACGCCTTGGCGGCAGCGAGTTGCGGCATCAGCACCACGCCCAGCGCAACACCCAGCATGGCAGTGGGGAACTCCATCAATGCACCTGCATTGTTCAACCAAGTAACTGAACCGGGCGCCAAGTGCGATGCGATTTGTGTGTTTATCATCAGTGAAATCTGCCCCACACTGACACCCAGCAACGCCGGCCCCATCAAGCGCGCGATTTTTTTTGTAGCCGGCTGCGCCCACGATGCACGAGCAGCAGCGAGGCTCAGCCGTATTTTTGGAGCCAGACCCATACGCTGCAGCGCCAGCAAGATGGCACCCAACTGCAGCACGCCACCCACCATCACGCCAGCGGCCATGGCATAGATGGGCTCGATGCCCATACGCCCAAACCAGGGCGCGCCCAACCACGCAGCAGCAATCATGGCTACATTCAGCAACACCGGCGTCGCTGCAGGAATCGCAAAATTCTTCCAAGTGTTGAGCACGCCCGCACCCAGCGCTACCAATGACATGCAAGCGATGTAGGGAAACATCCATCGCGTCATCACCACCGCGGCTTCAAAGCCCTCGGGCTTCAATCCGCTAGCCAACACATAGACCAGAATGGGCGCGCCTGCAATGCCCAGCACACAGGTCAGCACCAGAAGCATCGTCAGCAACGTGGCAACCGCATTTATCAGCGCGTGGGTTGCCGCGTCGCCTTCCATCTCCTTTGTGCCAGCCAACACCGGTACAAAGGCCTGGCTGAAGGCGCCCTCGGCGAACATGCGACGCAGCATATTGGGGATCCGAAAAGCCACCAAAAACGCATCCGTCATGGCGCTCACGCCAAAAACGGAGGCCATCAGCAACTCGCGCACCAAGCCAGTGATGCGCGACGCCAGGGTCAGAATCGATACGATGGAGGCAGATTTGATGAGGCTCACGGACTAAGTGTAGCCCGCGGCGGGGCAAAATGGTACAATCGCGGGCTTTGCTGGCATCATCCTCAGACACAAGGAACTATTACTATGGCATCTGGAAAACCCAAGAAAAAGAACCCGCGCCTCGCGTCGGGCCGTAAGCGCGTCCGTCAGGACGTCAAAATCAATGCAGCAAACACGTCTTTGCGTTCCAAGTACCGCACCGCGGTCAAGAACGTAGAGAAAGCAGTTCTGGCCGGTGACAAGACCAAGGCCACTGAACTGTTTGCGAAGATGCAGGCCGTGGTGGACACCGTGGCCGACAAGGGCATCTTCCACAAGAACAAGGCAGCTCGCGACAAGAGCCGTCTGTCGACCAAGGTGAAAGCCCTGGCCGTCGCAGCTTAAACCTGCAGCCTAAAATTTAGGCACATCGCACAGACCTTTCGGGGTCTGCCGTTTGCACCGGGTGCGCTGCCAGCAAAGCAAAAAAGCCGTTCGATTGAACGGCTTTTTTGTTGGCCTCAGGAATGCGAATGCCGGTGGTGAATGTCCGGAAAGTGCGCATGCCGGTGTCGCAGCTGCCCGTGCTGGTGCACATGCGCATGTGGCTCTGATCCGTCCCAGTCAAAGTCGTGGCTGTGCTGGTGGTGGGCGTCGTGGCTGTGCATATGGCCGTGGGACAAGGCCATGTGCTCATGGTCATGCGCATGGTGCTCGCTGAGGTGCAGCCAGACGCCTGCGGCCATCAACCCGGCAGCAGCCCAGAACACTACGTTGGTAGGCTCCCCGAACAGCACCACCGAAAGGGCCACCCCGAAAAATGGCGCCGTCGAGAAGTACGCGCCCGTCCGCGCTGCACCCAGACCACGCAGGGCGAGAACGAATAACACCAGGCTCAGGCCATAGCCCACGAAGCCAATCAGCAGGGCCGATGACACCCACTCCATGGCGGGCCGGACCGCGCCCATGGCCCATCCAAGCCCGGTGTTGACACACCCGGCTACCAGCCCCTTGCTGCCCGCGATAAACAAGGCATCGGAGGCCGACACCTTGCGGGTCAAATTGTTGTCCATCGCCCACGCCAGGCAGGCACCTGCCAAAGCCAGGGGACCGATACCGGACGCAGAAACGGTTTGGTCCGACCACGCCAACACGGCCCCGCCGGCAACGATCAGCACCATGCCAGACACGATACGGCGATCTGTGGCCTCCCGAAAGACCAGCCAGGCCAGCACCGCCGTCAGGACCGATTCGAGATTGAGAAACAGCGAAGCCGTGGCCGCCGTCGTGTGCGACAGACCCACCATCAGCAGCACAGGGCCCAGAACACCCCCGCAGGCGATGGCTCCCAGTAACCAGGGCCACTCCTGCCTGGCCAGTCCGGCCGGTTTCCAGCCCCGGTCACGCACCATCCGCAAGACGGTCAGGCCCAGGCCACTGCCCAGGTACAACAGCCCTGCCAGCAGAAAGGGCGAAGACGTGGCAAGGCCGCCACCCAGGAGTTGCTTGGCGAACGGCGTGCTGGCCCCAAACAGGACAGCCGCCCCCAGCGCGGGCCATGCCGCACGGTGAAATTTGCTTTGCACGACAATCTCCTCAGCTTTTCCGGCACCGTTTACAAACGCCTGCACCATAGTAGTCCACCCTGTCGAGGAACGACCATGAAAACCTCACTCACCGCCGTCTGCACCCTGCTCCTGCTGGCCGGATCGAACCTGCCCGGCACCGCCTGGGCCAGCGGCAACCACGCGGGCGGCCATGCCCATGATGCACCGGCCATCGGCAAAGCCGGTACCGCGGGGCAGGCCAGCCGGACCATCGCCATTGACATGACCGACGACATGCGCTTTTCCCCAACCGAAGTCATGGTTCAGAAGGGCGAAACCATCCGTTTCACCGTCCACAACAGCGGCAAGCTCAAACACGAGTTCGTTTTAGGCACCGAAAAGGCGTTGAAAGAACATGCCGAACTGATGAAAAAATTTCCGGGCATGGAGCACGCGGAGGACAACATGGTCAGCGTGGCACCGGGCCAGAGCGGGGATGTGATCTGGCAATTCACCCAGTCAGGCAAGGTGTTGTTTGCCTGCCTGCAGCCCGGTCACTACGACGCGGGCATGAAAGGTTTCGTGGCCGTGGACCGCAAAAAACTCAAGCCGGCGGCTGCGGGCGCGTCTCGCTGACCTGCAATTCGTTGTCTTTGGCGAAGTTCAGGCAAAAATCCCAGGCCATGACGTCGTACTCGCGCAGATCGCTGTGCACGATCACGCACTTCACGTTCCCGATGGAGGTTGGCACGCACCATGGGGAATAGGCCAGGTGGCTCCCTGGCTGCGGCCCACCCGGACGGAACTGGCTCATGACTCCGGCCAAGCGCTCCGCCCAGTCACTGGGGCGAAACGTCTTGCCGCTTCGGGTTACTCCCAGGATGTAGATTTCTTTAAAGGACGTCAAAGGCATGGTCTTGGAGGGAACGCAAGAATTCTATCTGAGCCGGGCCATCGGTTTGCTGACACGCCATCGCATCACTGTGATGCCAAATTGTCAAAGATGCGCCACGGGGCACCGCCTAAAATTGCGGCTCAACGGACCACACTACCCTGGAGCCCCTACATGACCACTGCCCCCGCCGCGCCCTCTTCACCCCACGTGATGAACACCTATGGCCGCCTGCCCATCGCCCTGAGCCATGGCCGAGGCTGCCGCGTGTGGGACGTGAACGGCCGCGAGTACCTGGACGCGCTCGGTGGCATTGCCGTCAACACACTGGGCCACAACCACCCCAAGCTGGTGGCCGCCCTGCAGGATCAGGTGACCAAACTGATCCACACCTCCAACTACTACCACGTGCCGCTGCAGGAAGAACTGGCCAAGCTGCTGGTGGAGCGCTCCGGCATGACCAATGTGTTCTTCTGCTCCACCGGCCTGGAAGCCAACGAGGCGGCCCTGAAGCTGGCACGCAAGTTCGGCCATGACAAGGGCATTGAGCGCCCCGAGATCGTGGTCTATGAGAAGGCTTTCCACGGCCGCTCGATTGCCACGCTCAGCGCCACCGGCAATCCCAAGGTGCAGGCCGGCTTTGGCCCGCTGGTGGAAGGCTTCATCCGGGTGGCCATCAACAACATCGAGCAGCTCAAGGCCGCCACCGCCAACAACCCGAATGTGGTGGCGGTGTTCTTCGAGGCCATCCAGGGCGAAGGCGGCGTCAACCCCATGCACATGGACTACCTGCGTGACGTGCGCGCCCTGTGCGACGAACGCGACTGGCTGCTGATGATCGACGAGGTGCAGTGCGGCATGGGCCGCACCGGTAAGTGGTTTGCCCACCAGTGGGCTGGCATCAAGCCCGATGTCATGCCCCTGGCCAAGGGCCTGGGCTCCGGCGTGCCGGTGGGCGCGGTGGTGGCCGGGCCCAAGGCCGCCAACATCTTTGCGCCGGGCAACCACGGCAGCACCTTTGGCGGCAACCCGCTGGCCATGCGCGCCGGGGTGGAAACCATCCGCATCATGGAAGAACAGGGCCTGCTGGCCAATGCCGCCACGGTGGGAGCCCACCTCAAGGCCGGCCTGGAGCGCGCACTGGCGACTGAACTGGCCAGCGGTGCGGTCAAGGAAATCCGCGGTCAGGGGCTGATGCTGGGCATTGACCTGTCCAAGCCCTGTGGCGTCCTGGTGCAGCGCGCGGCCGATGCCGGCCTGCTGATCAGCGTGACCGCCGACTCCGTGGTGCGCCTGGTGCCATCGCTGATACTGACGGCGGCCGACGCCGACCAGATCGTCGCGCTGCTATGCCCCCTGATCAAGACCCTGTTGAAAGAAACCGCATGAACTCCCTGCACACCGGCATCCCCAGCACCCTGCCCAAGGGCGCGCCGCCCGTGCGGCACTATTTGCAGTTCGCCGACTTCAGCACCGAGGAGTACCACTACCTGCTGGAGCGCGCGGCCTTCATCAAGGCCAAGTTCAAGACCTTTGTGCGCCACCACACGCTGGTGGACCGCACGCTGGCCATGATTTTTGAGAAAGCCTCGACCCGCACCCGCGTGAGCTTTGAGGCCGGCATGTACCAGATGGGTGGCAGTGTGGTGCACCTGACCACCGGCGACAGCCAACTGGGCCGCGCCGAGCCGATCGAAGACAGCGCCAAGGTCATCAGCCGCATGACCGACATCGTGATGATCCGCACCTATGAGCAAACCAAGCTGGAGCGCTTTGCGGCACATTCGCGCGTGCCGGTCATCAACGGCCTGACCAACGAGTTCCACCCCTGCCAGATACTGGCCGACATCTTCACCTACATTGAGCACCGCGGCCCCATTTCGGGCAAGACCGTGGTCTGGGTGGGCGACGGCAACAACATGGCCAACACCTGGCTGCAGGCCGCCGCCAGCCTGGGCTTTCACCTGCGCGTGAGCACCCCCAGCGGCTATGAGGTCGATGAGAAAGTTGCCGTGACCCCTCGTGGAATGGGCACTGGTAGCTACAAAACCTATAGCAACCCACTGGAGGCCTGTGCGGGTGCCGATTTGGTCACGACCGACGTCTGGACCAGCATGGGCTATGAGGCCGAGAACGAAGCCCGCCGCACGGCCTTCGCCGCCTGGTGCGTGGACGCGCAAATGATGGCCGCAGCCAAGCCCGACGCCCTGTTCATGCACTGCCTGCCCGCCCACCGCGGTGAGGAAGTGCAGGCCGACGTGATTGATGGCCCACAATCGGTGGTGTGGGACGAGGCAGAGAACCGCATGCATGTGCAAAAGGCTCTGATGGAATACCTGCTGCTGGGCCGCCAGAACTAAGCTATCTACCGGAGTGTGCGCATGAAGAAAAACCCAAAAAACGAACCAAAAGTCTGGGTCACCGCTCTCAAGCTGGTGATTGGCGTGGTCGTGATTGTGGGTGGCGTCGGCCTTGCGCTGTGGTATGCCAAAGACCTGGACAACGGGATGCCCAGGCCCCCAGGGGGCGACTCGTGGGGCATCTCCAAGGACTCCCCTTCGCGCATGAAGCGCTAGAGATATAGCCCCCACGGTCGCCCACTGCATGTGACTCCCTGCCCCCCGAGGGGGCCGTGTTTCACCTTGGGGCGGCCCGGCGGTGAAACCTATGCGTGCGTCTTCCCGGCCGCAATGCGCTCCCGCGCAAAGGCATAGGCCGCCAGCACCGCCTGCTCTTCGCTGGGGTAGTCATTGGGCACGCGGTGGGGTGTTGTGGCATGGCCTTTCAACCGGGCATAGTCCGCTCCGCGTTCAAAGTGCACCCAGGCCAGCCAGCGCCCGGTGGCCTCCTTTTTGGTTGTTACCGAGGCGCATTCGCCATCTTGTTCGATCACGGGATAGCCGGACATTTTCAACTCCTTAAAGAGAGCAGTCACGTGTAACCTTAGTAAACCCGCGGTGGGTTTGCAAATCTCTATAAGCGCACGCGGCTACCGGGAATACACACCGCTGGCGATGTAGGCGCCCCCCAATAGCTCCGCGCTCGCCTGCATCTCGCCGACGTGTTCCGCCAGCACGCTCCAGGGCCGGTCCAGACCGTCCAAAGATGTCACCGAGTACAAGGCAGCCCCCATCACGCAGCAGTTGACGGCCCAGTTCCAGGGCGAGGCCCATTGCAGCCCCGCCGCAACGACCGTGGCGCCCGGCTTGAGATGGTCCACCACATTGCAGACGGCGTTCGGGTTGCGCACGATGTCGTGCGTGAAGTGAAACAGCGCGGCATCGACCCGGCACGGTATCGCCGCGGTTTCCACGGCCGCCTGCAGCAGCGTCACATTGGTCCACCCGGCGTGCGCGACCCGGGCGCGGGCCTGGTCCAGCATTTCCGGGCATTGCTCAATGGCGATGATGCGCCCCCACCGGCCAATGGCCTGCTGCAACCCATCGAAGCTCAGGCCGGTACCGCAACCCACATCCAGCACCGCATCGCCGCGCTGGAGTTTCAGCCGGGCGATGGCACTGCGGCGGATGGGCTCAAACGCCGCCAGTTCCAGGTCATAGACGCCGGCCCGCCGGCGGTATTGGTCCAGCGCGTCATTCATTGCGAATCCCCAGGCGTGCAATGACCCCACCCAATAGCGAGGCATCCGCCCGCATGCGATGGGCCAGCCCCTCGGGCGAGGAGCCCACCACCTGCCAACCCTGGTTGAACAGGCGTTGGCGCATGTCCGCCGCGCGCACGGTCTCGCTTAACAAGGCCGCGAGTTGGGCGATGACAGCTTGGGGCAGGCTGGCCGGCGCGGCCATGGCATTCCAGATCTCCAGCTCAAAGCGCTCCATGCCCAGCGCCGCCAGACTGGGCAACTCGGGCACCAGCGCACTGCGCCCGGCGGAGGTGACGCCGATGGCCTTGAGGCGGCCGGCGCGCACCTGCGCCATGGCCAGGCCCGGCGGCAACAGCGCCAGCTGAATCTGGCCACCCAGCAAGGCATTGATGACCTGCGGGTTGCCGGGATAGGGCACGTGCACCGGTGCCAGGCCGGTCTGGGCCTTCAACAGTTCCATGCCCAGGTGCGCAACCGTGCCCAGCCCCGGTGAGCCATAGCTCCAGGTGTTGCCCGAGCGCAGGCCGGTCGCCACAAAATCCTGGGCGGAACCGGCATAGCTGGCAGGCACGGCCAGCACCAGCGGGGCGGTGCCAATCAGCGACACCGGCGCCAGGTCCTTGAGCGGATCGTAGGGCGTCCTGGGGTTCAGCTGCCGTGCGATCGTCAGGTTGCCGTTGATCATCAGGCCCAGCGTGTGGTCGTCGCTGGCCTTGGCCACCAGGTCTGCGGCAATGTTGCCGCTGGCTCCGGGCCGGTTGTCGACGATGACGGGTTGGCCCAGCGCCCGGGACAAGGGCTCGGCCAGCGCCCGCGCGGTGAGGTCCGGGCTGGAGCCACCGGGAAACCCCACCAGGATGCGCAACGGTTTGCGGGGCCATGGCGCCACGGCCCCCGATGCAGCCGATGCCGCCAACCCGCTCCACAGCAGAAACGTGCGCCGTATCAGCATATTTTTAAAAACGGTACAGCCAGGGCACATCCAGCAGGCGCTCACCCAGCAGGCGCATGGACTGGTCACGGCCCCAGCGCACCAGGCCCTGGGCATGGAAGATCTGCCCGTTGCGGATCGAGCGGGCCTGTACCCGTGCGTTGCGCTTCCAGCGCTCTTTGGCGTAGCGCTCCAGCCGCTGGGCCATGCTCAGATCGGGCACCGCCAACAGGCGCTCCAGGCAAGCGGCGTCCTCTATCGCCATGCCGGCCCCTTGCGCCATGTACGGGCGCATGGGGTGCGCGGCGTCTCCCAGCAGGGCCACCCGCCCGCGGGCCTGCTCCTGGGCGCCGCCCATGGGTGGGCGGTCGCACAAGGCCCACAGGCGCCAGTTATGAATCGCACTGATCAGGTCCTGCAGGCGGTCACAGGTTTTGCCCATGGCAACCCGCAAATCGCCGGCGTGCGTGGCATGGTCCCAGTCGTCCACCTCCCCCGTGACTGCACCGTGCACAATGGCCACCACATTGAGCCAATGGCCTTTGCGCACCGGGTACTGCACCACATGCAGATTCGGCCCCAGCCACACCGTGACCTGCTGGCTGCGCAGGTGGGCGGGGAGGTCTCGCTGCGCGATCAGCGCCCGGTAGGCCAGGTGCCCGGTCACCCGGGGTTCTGCGTCCTGCAGCAGGTGGTGGCGCACGGTGCTCCACAAGCCGTCGGCACCAATCAGGGCCTGCCCCTCCAGTGCCGAGCCATCCAGTGTTTGCGCCTGCACCGTACTGCCGGTGTCCACAAAGGATTCCAGCCATTGACCCAGCACCAGCTTCACGTCGCTGCGCTGCTGCACGGCCTTGTGCAACAGCGTGTGCAGGTCGGCCCGGTGAATCGTGGCATAGGGCGCGCCATAGCGCGTGCGCATGCGTTCGCCCAGGCGCAGCCGCGTCAATTCCTCGCCATCGGCGGCAGAGCGGACCCGCAGCAGTTCGGGAAACGCCACCACCTCCTTGAGCTCAGCCTCCAGCCCCCAGGCAATCAGGCGCCGCATCACATTGGGCCCCATCTGAATGCCCGCCCCCACCTCGCCAAACTCGCGGGTGCGCTCCAGCAGCGTGACCGGCCAGCCCGCTCGGGAACAGGCCAGCGCGGCCGCCAGCCCGCCAATGCCGCCACCGGCTATCAGAATCTGTTCTTCCATGGCGCTATTGTGTTCCGATTAGGGCGGCATTGTCACTGCCGGACGGGTGCGGGACAATACGGGGCATGAGCCCCAAATCCCCCGAATTGCTACTGCCAGCCGGATCGCTGGACAAAATGCGCGCCGCCTTTGATTTTGGCGCCGACGCCATCTACGCCGGCCAGCCCCGCTACTCCTTGCGCGCGCGCAACAACGAATTCAAGCTGGAGCAGATCCAGACCGGCATTGAAGAAGCCCACGCCCGCGGCAAGAAGTTCTTTGTCACCAGCAACCTGCTGCCGCACAACGACAAGGTGCGCACCTACCTGCGCGACATTGAACCCGTCATTGCGCTGAAACCCGACGCGCTGATCATGGCCGACCCCGGCCTGATCATGATGGTGCGCGAAGGCATGGACAGAGGCAATTTCAATGACGTGCCCATCCACTTGTCGGTGCAGGCCAATACGGTCAACTACGCGGCGGTGAAATTCTGGCAGAAAGTCGGCGTCCAGCGGATCATTCTGTCGCGCGAGCTGAGCCTGGACGAGATCGAAAAAATCCGCCAGGAATGTCCGGACATGGAGCTGGAAGTGTTTGTGCACGGCGCGCTGTGCATTGCGTATTCGGGTCGCTGCCTGCTGTCGGGCTACTTTAACCGGCGCGACCCGAATCAGGGCACCTGCACCAACGCCTGCCGCTGGAACTACAGCACCCAGGACAGCGCCATGGACCCCAACACCGGCGAAGCCATCGCCATCAAGATGGAGGCCGGTTTCAATTTCAACGAAGCACAAGAGGAAGCCGAGCAGTCCTTCGCCGCCTGCGGTGGCAGTGCCCGCCACCCGGCGGCTGATAACGTCTACCTGCTGGAAGAGGCCGGTCGCCCGGGCCAGCTGATGCCAATCATGGAAGACGAGCACGGCACCTACATCATGAACAGCAAGGACCTGCGCGCCGTGGAGCATGTGGAGCGCCTGGTCAAGATCGGCGTGGACTCGCTGAAGATCGAGGGCCGCACCAAGAGCCTGTACTACGTGGCCCGCACCGCGCAGACCTACCGCCGTGCCATTGACGACGCCGTGGCCGGGCGGCCGTTCAACCCCAAGCTGATCACCGAACTCGAAGGCCTGGCCAACCGGGGGTTCACCAGCGGCTTTCTGGAGCGCCGCCCGTCACAGGACTACCAGAACTACGAAACCGGCCACTCCGAGATCGGCCATAGCCATTTTGTCGGTGAGGTGCGCACCGTGGCGGACGGCTGGGCCGAAGTGGAGGTGAAAAACAAGTTTCTGGTCGGTGACCAGATCGAGGTGATTCACCCCAGCGGCAACCACACTGTCACCTTGGAGCAGATGCGCAATCTGGACGGCGAATCCATCACCGTAGCGCCGGGCAGCCCGCTGCAGGTGCGCATTCCGCTGGAGGCGCGCTATGCGGGCGCACTGCTGGCGCGCGTGATACCGGCTTGACGCCGGCGGCGCGCTCGATCATGCCCGGGGCGCGCTATTTCTTGTCCTTTGTGATCTCGCCTTTTGCAATCTCGCCCTTCTTGTTGGCGGCAGCGGCTTCGGCCTTGACCGTGGCGCGCACGGCTACCATTTCTTCCTTGCTGAGTTTGGCTTGCGCCTTGGCTCCCAAGCCGTCAACCTCGCCATGGGCCACGTCGCCCTTCTTGTTGGCGGCGCTGCCTTCAGCCTTGACCATAGAGCGCAGGGCTACCATTTCTTCCTTGCTGAGCTTGGCTTCTACTTTGGCCATCATGTCGCTTTCGCCACGGGCCACGTCGCCCTTCTTGTTGGCGGTACTGGCCTCTGTCTTGACGTCAACACGGCTCTTGTTGGTGTCGTCGGCTGCATACACGCCCACCACGGACAAACTCGCGAGCAGGGCAATAAGAACTTTTTTCATAAAAACTCCGAAATAAGGGAAAGGTCGTTGGGCCGCGACGCGACCCATGCGCCCATATTGGCCGTCGATGGGCGCTCCGTCTGTTGGCTGGCGCACAGCCGATTCCCGTTGGCAGGGCATGGCGCCGGTCGCGGCGGGCCCAATGTTGGAGAATCAGGGCCTATTCACGTATTTCAGAAAAGCGAACCATGAGCGAACCCATCCCCACACCCGCATTGCCCGCACTGCCAGACCGACTCTCCACCGATGCGCGCAGCCCCCACTACAACGCCGCGGTGTTTGCGCACGACATTGGAATCCGGCTGAATGACAAGGAACGCAACGATGTCGCCGAGTACTGCATCAGCGAGGGCTGGGTCAAGGTGCCCGCAGGCAAAACGGTGGACCGCAAGGGTCAGCCGATGATGATCAAACTGAAGGGCAAAGTGGAGGCCTTTTACCGCTAACGGCCACCGCTGCGCGGGTTTTTAGTAGGTGATGCTGAGCGCGTCCGCGTCCACATTGATCACCGGCTTGCCCAGCACGGCGCTGGCGGCCTGGGCAAAGGCCAGCGCCCACTGGGCGTCGGCAAATTTGGCCGGGCCTGCGGCCTGGGCCACCACCACCACGCGGTCGGCCATCAGCAGCTTGCCAGTGGCGCGCAGGGGCTCGCACTCCATGGTGGTGAACTGGTCGTCCAGCCATTTGCGGGCGGCATCGCGGTCCAGCGCCTGCTCGGGGCTGAGTTCGATGCGAACGGGTGCGGTGTTTTTGAAACTGACGCTGACTTGGCTACGCATGGTTTTCTCCTGTTGGCACAATGATAGCGAGAGTCGTGCTGAAATAGGCACCTGATCCCACCCCGTTTGACTTGCAGCAAAGGGCACCACCATGCGAAGCGCTTTTGTCACGGCATTGATGGCCGCCACCGCCGTGGCGTGTCTGGCGCCCCTGACGGCAGGGGCTCAAGCTTCAAAACCTGTCATGGTGCGCGCGGTCGTGCACGACCTGACCGTGGAGCTGCGCCAGGTGAAGGACGGCGAGCAGGACCAGCCGAATGCCCCGGGGGCTGCCTACACCGTGGGCACCGCCCACCGTGGGGTGGACTTTGCGCCCCAGCAGGTGCGGGTGCGCAGCGGCGAAAAAGCCAGCCTGCAGATCAACCAGTCCATGCCCATGCAGTGGGTGCAGAAGATCGAATCACAAAGCGCAACCCTCAGTGCGGCCGGCGCCTCGGCCAGCAGCCAGGCCGGTGGTGTGACGCAAGCCGTTACCTGGATGGAGTCGGGCCAGAGCTTCACCGTCACGCCGCACTGGCCCGGTGGCAAACAGCCGGTCAGGGTGGAGATCGACGTGCAGTCGTCGGCCGTGGACGAGCGCACCGGCTCCGACCTGCCTGCCACGGCGCGCCAGCGCTACAGCACCACGGTGAGTGCGCCGCTGAACCAGTGGGTCACGATAGCCACCAGCGGCCGCTCCATCCCTGCGGGCAGCTACAGCAGCAGCGGAACATCGGACGCGCGCCGCCTGCTGCAGATCCGCGTTACTGCGGACTGATGCCGGCCGGTCGCAGCACGGCGAACACACCCATCGCCACCAGCGACAGCAGCGCCGCCAGACCAAACGCCAGCTCGGGCGAAACCGTCCACAGCGCCCCGGCGACCAGCGACGCGGGCAGGTACAGCAAGCCGGTCACAAAGTTATAGACCCCCATGGCAGTGGCGCGGCGGTCGTGCTCCAGGTCGGCAATCAGGGCCTTGCTCTGCGAGTCTTCCACCGCGTAGAACAGTCCGTAGCACGCAAACACGGCGATGATTTCCCACTGGCTGCTGGCAAACACCAGCGCCAGGTTGATGGAGCCGTACAGCGCGTAGCCCAGCAGCACCACGCGGCTGCGCCCCACCGCGTCCCCCAGCTTGCCGGCCAGCGGCGCGACCACCACGCAGGTGGCGTTGAACAGCGCATACAGGAGCACGATCTGGCTGGCACTGAAGCCCGCCGCATGCGCCTTGAGCAGCAGGAAGCCCAGGCTGAAGTAGCCCAGCGCGAAGATGCCGGCTGGCAGCAGAAAGCGCTTGAAACCGGGGCTCAGCAACTTCCAGTTCTCGCCCACGCTTTCATGTTCGCGGCTGATGCCGGGCTTGTCCTGGATAAAGCCCAGCACCACCACCGCCAGCACGGCCGGCACAAACGCCACCCAGAACAGCATGCGGTAGCCCTCGGGCGTTTCGCCCAGCCACGACAGCAGCGCATAGGCCAGCAGCGGGCCCAGCACCGCACCGGCCTTGTCCAGTGCCTTGTGGACGCCAAAGGCATAGCCGCGCGTTTTTTGCGGCGCAATGGCCGACAGCCAGGCATCGCGGGGTGGCCCCCGAAAACCCTTGCCCAGGCGCTCAATCACCCGAAACAGGCTCAGGCCCACGATAGAGGTGCTGACCAGCAAAATCGTCTTGGCCAGTGTGGAAAAGCCATAGCCCGCGATGGCAAAAATCTTGCGCTTGCCGCCCCGGTCCGACAGCCAGCCCGCCAGGTAATTCAGCGACGAGGCCGAGAAATCGGCCAGCCCCTCGATCAGCCCCAGCAGCGACGCCGAGGCCCCGGCCACGGTAGTGAAGAAGATCGCAAACACCGAAAAAATCATCTCCGAACTCAGATCGGTCAGAAAGCTGACCAAGCCGAGCTTGAGGATGTCGGGGTGCAGGCGTACGCGCGGTGGAGGTGTCATGTTGGCGCCAGCGCCTTTTGTGGCGACACGGCACAATGGTTTTAACACATCGCCACCGCCCGAGGAATCCATGACAGCCACCACCACCCACCACCGCATCTGCCCCCTGTGTGAAGCCTGTTGCGGGCTGGAGATCAAGGTCCAGGCCGGCAAGGTCATCAGCATCCGCGGCCACGAGGCCGACGTCTTCAGCGCCGGCTACATCTGCCCCAAGGGCGTGGCGCTGAAAGACCTGCACGAGGACCCGGACCGCCTGCGCACGCCGCTGATCAAGCGCAACGGCGTGTTTGAAGAGGCCAGCTGGGACGAGGCATATGCCGAAATCGAGCGCCGCCTGCCGCCGCTGATGGCGCAACATGGGCGCAACGCCACCGCCGTCGTCGTGGGCAACCCGTCGGCCCACAAGATCGGCCTGCTGACCTACTTTGGCAAGCTGGCCCGCGCGCTGGGCACCAAGAATGTGTTTTCGGCCTCCACGCTGGACCAGATGCCCAAGCAGCTCGCCAGCGGCCTGATGTTCGGCCACTGGCTGTCCGTGGCCCTGCCCGACATTGCCCGCACCGACTACCTGCTGGTGCTGGGCGCCAATCCGCTGGTCAGCAACGGCAGCATGTGGACCGTCCCCGACTTCAAAGGCAAGGCCAAGGCCCTGCAGGCGCGTGGCGGCAAGCTGGTGGTGATTGACCCGCGCCGTACCGAGACCGCCGCCGTGGCCGATGCCCACCATTTCATCCGCCCCAATTCCGACGTATTCCTGCTGGCCGCCATGGTCCACACGCTGTTTGCCGAAGGCTTGATCAAGTTGGGCACGGTGGCCGAATGGGTCAACGGCGTGACCGAGGTGCAGCAGGCCGTGGCGCCCTTCACGCCCGAGGCGGTGGCAGCGCGCTGCGGCATCGCTGCGGACACCATCCGCACGCTGACCCGCGAACTGGCAGCGGCCCCACGCGCCGCCGTCTACGCCCGCATCGGCACCTGCACCCAGGAATACGGCACGCTGGCCAGTTGGCTGGTCGATGTGCTGAACACGCTGACCGGCAACCTGGACAAAGCCGGCGGCGCGCTGTTCGCCAAATCGGCCGCGTTTGCCTCCAACACCGCCGGCAAGCCCGGCTCGGGCAAGGGGGTCTCCACCGGCCGCCACCACGCCCGCGTCAGCGGCGCGCCCGAGGTCTATGGCGAGCTGCCCATCACCTGCATGGCCGAAGAGATCGAAACTCCCGGTGAAGGCCAGATCCGCGCGCTGTTCACCGTGGCCACCAACCCCGTGCTGTCCAGCCCCAACGGCCCGCGCCTGGCCAAGGCGCTGGACCAGCTGGACTTGATGGTCAGCATGGACATTTACCTGAATGAGACCACCCGCCATGCGGACGTGATCCTGCCCGGCGTGTCGCCGCTGGAAGACTTCCATTACGACGTGGCCTTCCCCCAGCTCTCGTGGCGCAACCACGCGCGCTACAGCCCGCCGGTGATGCCGGCCGCGCTCGGCCAGCCCGAGGAATGGCAGACCCTGCTGAAGCTCGCAGCCATCGCCCAGGGCAAGGGCGTGGACATCGACGCCAACGCGCTGGACGACGCCCAGTTTGCGGAAGATGCCCAGCGCCTGTTTGGCGAGCATGCTGGCGCCGTCATCGCGGCGACCCAGGGCTTGAAAGGCCCGCAGCGCACGCTGGAGGTTGCCCTGCGCAGTGGCCCCTATGGCGACCAGTTTGGCCGCAAACCCGATGGGCTGACGCTGGCCAAGGTGCAGGCATCCAACGCCTCGGGTGGCATCGACCTGGGCGCGTTGCAGCCGCGCATCCCCGAAATGCTGCGCACCCCTAGCGGCAAGGTGGAGCTGGCGCCACCGTCTTTGCTACAAGATTTGCAGCGCGCTGTTGAGGATCTACGAGGGCTAGCGCCTGATTTGGTCATCATCGGTCGGCGCGACGTGCGCACCAACAACAGCTGGATGCACAACCTGCCGGTGCTGGCCAAGGGCCCGTTCCGCTGTACCGCGCTGGTTCACCCGGTGGACGCGACAAGGCTGGGATTGACCGACGGCGCGCTGGCGACCATCCGCAGCGGCCCGCGCAGCGTGCAGGCCCAGGTCCATGTCAGCGCGGAGATGATGCCCGGCGTGGTCAGCCTGCCCCACGGCTGGGGCCACGACGCACCGGGTGCCCAACTGCGCGTGGCCGCCGAGCGACCCGGCGCCAACATCAACGCGCTGCTGGATGACCAGTTGCGTGATCCGCTGTCGGGCAATGCGGTGCTGGGCGGCGTCGCGATCACGATGCACGCGGTGGCCTGATTCCGGGGCGACAGGGTTTGGGATCGGGGCCGAATCAACCCACCGCAGGCCCGTCAAACTGGTAACCGTCTGCGGGGTGCAGTTCCCATGCGCCTGCACCTACCAGCCGGAGCACGTGGGTATGGTGGCGCAGCACGGCGGGGCGGTGGGCGATGCTGATGACGGTGGTGCCGGCGCTGCGCAGGCGTTCGTACAGCGCGTTCTCGTTGCTGCTGTCCAGTGCGCTGGTGGCCTCGTCCAGGATGACGATGCTGGGTTGGCGCACGAGCACGCGCCCAAAGGCCAGGCGCTGCTGCTCCCCGACTGACAGCAGCTTCTCCCAGTCGTGCACGGCATCCAGGCCGCCCACGCGTTCGGCCAGCTCCTCCATGTGCACCTCGTCCAGTATTGCGAGCAAACGCTCATCGCCAAGGCTGGTTTCCAGGCTCGGGTAAATGAGTTGGCTGCGCAAACTGCCCAGTTGCATATACGGCTGCTGCGGCAGGAAAAAGACGTCTTCCAGCGGGGGCTGGCGGATCACGCCGGTGCCAGACTGCCACAAGCCCGCGATAGCCCTCAATAGCGAACTCTTGCCACAACCGCTGTCACCGGTGATCAGCAGCCCATCCCCCGGCTTCAATGCCAGGGTCAGCTCCTTGATGAGCATGCGTTCGTATTGGGGCGTATATAGCGTGACCGCATCCAGCGCGAGATGATCACCCACTTCGGTCTGAATCAGTGGATGCTTGTCGTTGGGTGCTTCGGGTTGCGATATGGGGTCGGTCAGCACCAGTTTCGACAAGGCTTGCAGCCGGTCTATGCCTGCCACGAACCGGCTCAAGCTCTCGAAGTTATCGACAATTAGCGCCACCGCACCGAGCACCGCGACAAACGCACCGGTCGCCTGCACCGCCCGGCCGACTTCCATCTCGCCCGACAACACCGCATTCGCCAGAATCACGCTGGGCAACACGATGGTGAGTTGGTTGAAGCCACGCTGGAAAATATTCAGCGCGCGCTGCTGTTTGATGAGTCGCGCAAAGTTGGTGAACACCTTGCCAAATTTGCTGTCGATCTGTGCGCGCTCCTGTGCCTCACCGCGGTAGAACGCGATGGACTCCGCGTTTTCCCGCAGGCGCATCAGGCCGAAGCGAAAATCCGCTTCGCGCCGCAGTTGCCAGAAGTTCAACTGGATCAGCGGCTTGCCAAAGAGGTACAGCGCGACGAAGGTGCCCAGGAACGCATACACCGCCAGCACCGCCACCAGCAGGTGCGAGATCGACCATAGCACCGTGCTGAAGGCCACCAGCTGCATCAACGACCCCAGAAATATCAGCAGGAAATGGATGGACCGGCCGGTGAAAGTGTTGATGTCTTCGCTGATGCGCTGGTCCGGGTTGTCGATCTCACCCTCGGAGCCCAGTGCGTAGTACTTGCGGTCGCGTAGGTAACCGTCCAGAAAGCGGCCGGTAAGCCAGCGCCGCCACTGGTTGGCGAACGCGTCGCGCATGTAGTAGTAGAAGGCGTAGATCGGCACGGCGAACGCCAATATGCCCAGACACGCGTACACCGAACGCCAGAAACGATCAGCCTCCTGGCCCGCGAGTGCAGACGCCATTTCACCGCTCTGGTCGTTGAGCATCACGGCAAATTTCGTCTCGGCCAGCATCAGGACGATCAGCAGCGCCAGCAATGTCCATGCGGCTTTCTTCTGGTCGCCCAACCAGTAAGGCTTGGCCACATGGACAAATTGCTTCCAGGCTGCCAAAGAGAACGGGGATGGGCGCCGCCGCGATGTGACGGGTCCGTCATCCGGTGTGGCAGCGGTTGCGGAGTGGTGCATGGTGGCGCTTTCAACGTGAGGCTTCGGGAGCAAAAGGGCGAACGCCGTTTCCATTCGGCATTCGCGAAGAGTATGCGGGCAACCCGGATCGGTCCGTTCGTTGCAGCACCCAGGCGTTTGCCACCGCACAGTGCCTAAGAACAAAATCGGCCTGCAGCCCTCGAATTTCTTGTGTGAGAAGCTATTATTTTGATAGCTATTCGGTATTCACCGCCCCCAACCCCAGCAAATACGCATCCAGCGCCTGGTTGCCCACCACCTCCAGATCAAACGACTCGGGGTGCAGCAGCCAGTTGTGCATCAGGCCATCAATCAGTGCATGCAGTGCAATGGCCGCCGGGCGCACGGAAGTGCCCTTGGGCAATTGCCCGCAGTCCACGGCCAGCGACACCTGGCGTTGCAGGTCGCCCATGCATTGGTCGCGCTCGGCGATATGGCGTTCACGCAGGGTCAGCAACTCGTCCACGTACTCGACCTTGTGCGAGGCGATCTCAAACACCCTCTGCACCTGCTGGTCGTGCACAGTCTGGTGGAAGGCGGATGCCACATTGCGGCGCAGATGCTGCAGGGGCTCGGCAGCCTCGTCTGCGGATTGGTCGTTGAACCGGGTGGTCATGGGCAGCGTCACGCGCCGCAGCATGGCGTCAAACACGTCGGCCTTGTTGTCAAAATGCCAGTAAATGGCGCCGCGCGTCAACCCCGCCTCTTGCGCAATCTCCTGCAGCGAGGTGCGCGAAACACCCCGGCGCTGGAACACGCGCTCGGCCGCGTCCAGGATCAGGTCGCGGGTCACTAGGGCGTCTTCTTTGGTGCGTCTGGCCATGTCTTTCTTGCAATCAGGGTTTTTTACAGAACGTTCACAATATACATTCACTCTTGTATGTATACTAATTCAGATTCCTAGAATTGCCACCCTTGGTTGATGCCGGTTTGCGCTGGCTCAACACCCATCTCCCTCTGGCACCAGCCAGACATCTCCAAGAAAAAGGATTTTTCATGTCCTCATTGCGCGCTTTTGCCCATCAGCCGATTCCTGGCGCATCCCTGCGCCGCATGGCTCTGGTGCTCACACCACTGGCCCTCCTGCTCGCCGCCTGCGGTGCCAAGGATGCAGCACCCGGCGCTGGTGGTGCTGGTGGTGGAGCAGGCGGCCCGCCCCCTGCCACCGTGGGCGTGGTCACCGTTGCCAATGAGACCGTGGCCCTGCAGACCGAGCTGCCCGGCCGCGTCAGCGCCGTGCGCGTGGCCCAGGTGCGGGCCCGCGTGAATGGCGTGGTGCAGAAGCGGCTGTTCCGCGAGGGCAGCGAGGTCAAAGCCGGGCAAGCCCTGTACCAGATCGACCCCGCCCCCTACAAGGCCGCGCTGGACAGCGCCCAGGCCAGCCTCGCAAAGGGCCAGGCCAATCTGGCGCAGGCCGCAGCCCAGGTGGAGCGCTACAAGCCGCTGGTCGAAGCCAATGCCATCAGCAAGCAGGAATTCACCACGCTGGTGACCACGCAGAAGCAGGCCGAGGCCGATGTGGCCACCGCCAAGGCCGCCGTGCAAACGGCCCAGATCAACGTGGACTACGCGGCTGTCAGCGCCCCCATTTCCGGGCGCATCGGCCAGGCCCTGGTAACCGAAGGCGCGCTGGTCAGCGCCGCCGAGGCCACGCAACTGGCCGTCATCCAGCAGACCGGCACCATGTATGTGAACTTCACGCAATCCAGCACCGACGTACTGCGCCTGCGCAAGGCCCTGGCCGCCAAGCAGGTGCGCGCCTCCGGTGACGGCTCGGTACCCGTGCGCGTGGTGCTGGAAGACGGCACTGAGCTGCCCAAACCCGGCAAGCTGCTGTTCACCGACCTGACGGTGGACGCCACCTCCGGCCAGATCACGCTGCGTGCCGAGGTTCCCAACCCGGATGGCCTGCTGCTGCCCGGCCAGTACGTGCGCGTACGCCTGTCGCAGGCCGAGCTGCCAGCCGGCATGCTGCTGCCCCAACAGGCCGTGACCCGCACCAACCAGGGCGACACGGTGCTGGTCGTCGGCGCGGATGGCAAGCCCGGCCCGCGCCCGGTCAAGATCGGCAATGCCCAGGGCAACCAGTGGTTGATCCTGGACGGCCTCAAGCCCGGCGAACAGGTCATCGTCGACGGCTTCCAGAAGATGATGGTGCCCGGCGCGCCGGTGAAAACGGTGCCCTGGACGCCCGGTGGCGCAAGTGCCGCACCCGCAGCACCCGCCAGCGCGGCATCAGCGCCCGCCAGTGCGGCCAGCAAGTAAGGGACACCATTCATGGCCCAGTTCTTCATCAACCGCCCCATCTTTGCATGGGTGATTGCCCTCTTCATTCTGGTCATGGGCGGCACAGCCATCACGCAGCTGCCCATTGCGCAATATCCGCCGGTGGCGCCGCCTTCCATCGTCATCACGGCGGGCTACCCTGGTGCCTCGGCCCAGATCCTCGAAGACAGCGTGCTCTCCGTGATCGAGCGCGAAATGAATGGTTCGCCCGGCATGATCTACATGGAATCGGTGGCGCAAGCCAATGGCACCGGCACCATCACCATCAGCTTTGAGCCCGGCACCAACCCCGATCTGGCCCAGGTGGATGTGCAAAACCGCCTCTCGCGTGCGACACCCCGGCTGCCCGCCGCGGTCACCCAGTCTGGCGTGCGGGTGGACAAGGCACGGTCGAACTTCCTGCTGTTCACCATGCTCTCCAGCGATAACCCGGACTTTGACATCGTGGCGCTGGGCGACTACGCCTCGCGCAACGTACTGCCCGAAATCCAGCGCCTGCCCGGCATTGGCCAGGCCCAGCTCTTCGGCACCGAGCGCGCCATGCGCATCTGGATAGACCCGGCCAAGCTCAACGGCTACAACCTGTCCGCCGCCGAGGTCAACGCCGCCATCCGCTCGCAAAACGCCCAGGTGTCCCCCGGCTCCATTGGCGAGCTGCCCAATATTGCCGGCCAGACCGTTGCCGCGACCGTGGTGGTGGACGGCCAGCTCAGCGACACCGCGCAGTTTGGCGACATCGTGCTGCGCGCCAATACCGATGGCTCCACCGTGCGGCTCAAGGATGTGGCGCGCATTGAACTCGGCGCCCAGACCTATGCCACGTCGGCCCGCCTGAATGGCAAGCCGGCCGCCGGCATTGGCGTTCAGCTCGCGCCCAGCGGCAATGCGCTGGCGGCGGCCCAGGCCGTGCGCGAGCGCATGGCCGAACTGCAGCCCTATTTCCCCAAGGGCGTGAAGTGGACCATTCCGTACGACGCCTCGCGCTTCGTCAAGATCTCGATCTCGCAGGTGGCCGAAACCCTGGTCATCGCCGTGATTCTGGTGTTCCTGGTGATGTATCTGTTCCTGCAGAACTTCCGCTACACCATCATCCCCACCATCGTCGTTCCGGTGGCCCTGCTGGGCACGTTCGCCATGCTGCTGGCGCTGGGCTTTTCCATCAACGTGCTGACCATGTTCGGCATGGTGCTGGTGATCGGCATTGTGGTGGACGACGCCATCGTCGTCGTGGAAAACGTGGAGCGCATCATGAGCGAAGAGGGCCTGCCGCCCTTGCAGGCCACGCGCAAGGCCATGGGCCAGATCTCGGGCGCCATCATCGGCGTGACCGTGGTGCTGATCGCTGTGTTTGTGCCGCTGGCCTTCTTCAAGGGCTCGGTCGGCAATATCTACCGCCAGTTCTCGGCGGTCATGGTGTGCTCGATTGGCTTCTCGGCCTTCATGGCGCTGTCCCTGACGCCCGCGCTGTGCGCCACCCTGCTGAAACAGGTGGAGGCCGGGCACCACCATGCCAAGACCGGCTTCTTTGGCTGGTTCAACCGGGGCTTCTCCAGCACCGCCAAGAACTACGAGAGCCTGGTGGCCCGCATTCTCAAGCGCGCCGGCCGCTACCTGATCATCTATGGCGCCATCATTGCCGTGGTCGGTGTGATGTATATGCGTCTGCCCACCTCCTTCCTGCCCAATGAAGACCAGGGCACCATGCTGGTCAATATCCAGCTGCCGCCTGGTGCCACCCGTGAGCGCACGCAAAACGTCATGGAACAGGTGGAGGCCTTTATCCTGAAGCAGCCCGAAGTGCAGAGCATGGTGGGCGTGATGGGCTTCAGCTTCTCGGGCCAGGGACAAAATGCCGCGCTGGCCTTTGTGACGCTGAAAGACTGGTCCGAGCGCGCCGGTGAGGAGCACTCCGCCCAGGCACTGGCGGGTCGCGCCTTTGGCGGGCTGATGGGCATACGCGATGCCTTCATCTTCCCGCTGAGTCCGCCCTCCATTCCCGAGCTGGGCACGGCCTCGGGCTTTACCTTCCGCCTGCAGGACCGCGGTGGCAAGGGGCACGACGCGCTGGTGGCGGCGCGCAACCAGCTGCTGGGCATGGCCTCCAAGAGCAAGGTGCTGACCCAAGTGCGCCCCGACGGCCTGGAAGACGCCCCGCAGCTGCAGATTGACATCGACCGCGACAAGGCCAGCGCCCTGTCGGTGAACTTTGATTCCATCAACAGCACCATTTCCACGGCGCTGGGCTCGACCTACATCAACGACTTCCCCAACCAGGGCCGCCTGCAGCGCGTGGTGGTGCAGGCCGACGCCACGGCACGCATGCAGCCAGACGACATCCTGAAGCTCACCACCCCCAACGCACGGGGCGTGCCGGTGCCACTGTCGGCCTTTGCCAGCACGCGCTGGATCAAGGGCGCCATGCAGACCGTGCGCTACAACGGCTACCCCGCCATGCGCATAGGCGGCAGCGCGGCGACGGGATATAGCACCGGGGACGCCATGCTTGAAATGGAAAAACTCGCGGCCCAATTGCCCGAAGGCTTTGCCTTTGAGTGGACCGGCCTCTCGCGCGAAGAAAAACTCGCCGGCTCCCAGGCCATGGTGCTGTATGGCTTTGCCATCCTGGCGGTGTTCCTGTGCCTGGCCGCGCTGTACGAAAGCTGGTCCATCCCCATGGCCGTGATCCTGGTGGTGCCGGTGGGTGTGCTGGGCGTGCTGCTGGCCACCGTGCTGCGCGGCTACTCCAATGACGTGTACTTTCAGGTCGGCCTGATCACCATCATCGGCCTGTCCGCCAAGAACGCGATTCTGATCATCGAGTTTGCCAAGGACCTGCAGGCCCAGGGCAAGACTGCCGTGGAAGCGGCACTGGCGGCGGCGCACATGCGCTTTCGCCCCATCCTGATGACCTCCATGGCCTTCATGCTGGGTGTGCTGCCGCTGGCCATCTCCAGTGGCGCGGGCTCGGCCAGCCAGCGCGCCATCGGCACCGGCGTGATCGGCGGCAGCATGGTGGGAACCATCCTCGCGGTCTTCTTCGTGCCCATATTCTTCGTGATCGTGCGCAGCCTCTTCAAGGGCAGCGAACGCCAGCACCAGTTTGACGCCGAGCACGGCCACCAGATCGGAGTCGATAGCCATGAATAAGCGGCACATGAAACCACCACGCAGTTTTCACCTGACCACCCTTACAGCCCTGCTGGCCTCATTGGCCTTAAGTGGCTGCAGCTTCATACCGACCTATGAACGCCCCGCCGCGCCGGTAGCCGCCGCCTTTGCGCCCGGCTTGACCAGTGCCGGCGACGGCGCAGGCCTTGCTGCTGCAGACCTGGAATGGCAAGCGTTCTTCACGGACGCGCGCCTGAAGCGCCTGATTGCGCTGTCGCTGCAGAACAACCGCGATCTGCGCGTGGCAGTGCTCGCCATTGAGCAGACCCGCGCACAGTTGCAGGTGCGCCGCGCCGATGAGCTGCCCACGCTGAATGCGGGGATCACCGGCACCCGTGGTCCGGCCAGCTCGGGGGCCATCACCAGCACCTACTCCGCGGGCCTGAGCGTGACCGCCTACGAGCTGGATTTCTTTGGCCGCGTCCGCGCCCTGAGCCAGGCCGCCCAGGCGCAGTTGCTGGGCTCTGAAGAAGCCCGCAAGACGGTCCAGATCAGCCTGATTGCGTCGGTAGCCAACACCTACCTCAGCCTGCTGGCCAATGACGAACTGTTGCGGGTGGCGCGCGAGGCGCTGGCTACACGGCAGGAGTCCCTGCGCCTGACACAGCTCAAATTTGACAACGATGCCGCGTCCAAACTGGACCTGAGCCAGGCCCAGTCGCTGCTGGAAGGGGCCAAGGTTGCTCTGGCACAAAGCACGCGCCAGCGCGCGCAGGATGAAAACGCACTGGTGCTGCTGCTGGGCCAACCCCTGCCGGCAGACCTGCCCGATGGCCTGCCCCTGGGCAGCCAGACCCTGCTGCCGGACGTACCCGCCGGCGTGCCGTCCGAGCTATTGACCCGCAGACCCGACATCCGCCAGGCCGAACAAGTGCTGTTGGCCAACAACGCCAACATTGGCGCCGCGCGGGCTGCATTCTTCCCCCGCATCACGCTGACCGGCAGCGCTGGTGTGGTCAGCAACGATCTGGACACGCTGTTCAGCAACGGCACTACGGCGTGGACCTTTGTGCCCCAGTTGCTGCTGCCCATCTTTGACTATGGGCGCAATCAGGCCAATCTGGAGTCGGCAAAGCTGGCCCGCGACATCGCCGTGGCCCAGTATGAGAAAGCCATTCAAACCGGTTTTCGTGAGGTAGCCGACGCACTGGCCGGCCGCGCCACGCTGGGTGAACAACTGCGCGCACAAAATGCCCAGCTGGCCGCCGAGCAATCCCGCATGCAGCTGATCGACCTGCGCTTCAAACACGGCGCGTCCAACGCCTTCGATGTGCTGGATGCCCAGCGCTCGCTGTTTGCCACACAGCAGGCCGCCGTTCAGGTGCAGGTGCAGCAGGCGCAGAACCTGGTGACCTTGTACAAGGTGCTGGGCGGGGGCTGGAAGCCGCCGGTCAACCAGTAGCTCAGGCCTGCAACGGCGTGCGCGACAGCGCCTTTAGAAAGAGAAAGGCGTTGTCGAAGGACTTGGCCTCTGGCGACCGCGGCCACAGATGCTCGGGCGGCAGCGCACCAAAATAGGTCAGGTAGTCCGCCTCCAGCAGGCGCACCTTGTCACGCATCTTCTCGGCCGACCGTATCTGCGCTTCAATGTCCCCGCTGGCCACCTCGGGCACGTGGTGGATGAAAGCACCGGTCAGGTCGTGGCAAAACCGCGCATAGTCTTTGGTAAACAGAATGAAGGTGTGCCACAGCGCGTCCACCGCGCCACCCGTCGCATACGTCTTCTCGGGGTGCAAGGCACACAGGGTGAACCAGCGCTGGAGTTCCAGCAAAGTCTCTGCGGCCACCTGCGGCGACTCGCCGCTGTCCTTGATGTACCGGTCCAAGACCTTTCCAAAGTCAAACCGGGAAATCTTGTCGAACAAAAGTTGAGACTGTTCGGTGGCAGGGCTGGTGGCAGACGTCATGGCCGTGCATCTTACGCCGCCCACTGCATGCGCAGGAGCCGGGACGGGGGTGGCTCTTTTATCGCCAGATACAACTTGTAACGCGGGCTATAGAATCCGCCGTGGACTGAAAGTCTTCTCCCCTCTATACCAATCAAAGGAATTGCCATGTCGAAACTCTTGGGTTACCTCAATCTCCTGGACACTGACTCCGCGGCACGCGCAGCGCACGCGGCGGACCCCAAAGCGGCGATGACGCAATTTGGCCTGAGCGATGCCGAACATGAAGCCGTGATGTCCGGGGACAAGGCGGCGATATCAAAGCTGGCGGGCGTTGATCTAAAGGACGGACTCACCTCACAAGGAACCTGTATCGAAGAGACTAAGTGAGATAGAGCCCGCACGAACGCGATGGTGATGGGCAAGCGCATCCGGGTCGTTGTGTTGCTGGTGTGCGCGCTGGGCTGCTGCAGCCTGGCGAGCGCCGACGCGCCGAACGCAGTGGACGCTTTGCTGGATGAATCATTTGCAGTGATTCGTTCGACGCCGGAAAAGGGGTCCGTTCCACTCGCCAAACTGCAGGCACTGCGGGACACCTTTACGCCGGCGCAGAACCATCGCTACCACGCGCTCTACGCAAAATACCTGGGCTGGCAGGGGCGGCATGAAGAGCGCATCGAATTGGTGCAGTCCATCATCGGCCAGGTAACAAAACCGTCAACCCGGGCCGCCCTGCTTTACGATCTGGTCGATGGCAACCGGGCACTGGGCCACTACGAGAGTGCGCTGCAGGCGATGAATGAATCCATTCTCCTGCTGCCTTCCATCGACGGTGTCAGCGCAAAAGCGCTGGTGCTACTCGGTGCCGTATCCTTGTTGAACACGCTGCGCGCATATGACGAGGCACTGGTATTTGCGGAACGCCTTGCCGCCCTGGAACCGGACAAAACTGGAACCCGCACACAGTGCCACGGCCTAATTAACAAGGTAGAACTGAATTACAAGCTGGGCAACAGACAACTGGCTGAGTCCCTGGTGCCCCAAACCGTGCTGGCCTGCGATGCCAGCAAGGAACATATGACTACCCTGCTCGTGAAGAGCCTTGCGGCCATTGATTTGATCGATTCGGGGCAATATGCAAAGGGCATCACCACCAGCCTGCCGCTGGTGCAGCAATTTCAAACCGTGGGCACGGGTTCCAACTGGCTGGCCGCACTCGAAGAGGCGCTGGCCCGCGCCTACCTGAAGACAGGCGACATGGAGCGCGCAGAGTACTTTGGCACCAAGGCCTACCAACGTGCGCAGGCGGCCAAGGATCTGGACTGGCAGGAGAAGACCAGCGAAACCATGGCGGCCGTCAAACGCGCCCAGGGTCAATTGACTGCGGCCATCGGCTTTTACGAGATCAATCTGGCATTCAAAAAGAAGGCCTTTGACGATCAGCAGCAAAAGAATTTGGCCTACCAGCGCGTCAAATTCGAGAACCAGGACAAGGCCAACCAGATGGCCCTGCTGGAACAAAAGAACAAGAACCTGAATACCGAGAAAGCGCTGCAGCACGGCAAGTACCAGAACCTGGTGTTGCTGCTGACGCTGGGCCTGGTGGCCCTGGCGATACTCGGCGCGAGCCTGATCCGAACGCTACGGCAAAAAAACAGCTTCCGCAAATCCGCGCAAATCGACGGCTTGACCCAGGTGAGCAACCGGGCGCACTTTACCGAGTGTGCTCAAAAGGCATTCAGCAACAAAGACAGCGTGGTGAGCCTGGTCCTGTTTGATATGGATTTCTTCAAAAAAATCAACGACACCTATGGCCATGCGACCGGCGACTGGGTGCTGAAGACCGTCTGCCACACGGTCAAGCGCAGGCTACCCAAGGACGCCTGTATGGGTCGCATGGGCGGCGAAGAGTTCGCCATTTGCCTGCCCACATTTTCAGCCGAGGAAGCCCGGGCCGTGGCGCAGCGCTGCCGCACAGCCATCGCCACGGTGGACAGCCGCCACAGCGGCTTTAACTTTCAGATGACGGCCAGCTTTGGCATCGCGACGCGCGACGCCAATGGGTCATTCAGCTTTGAGCAAGCGCTGGCCGCCGCGGACAAGGCTTTGTATTTCTCCAAGAACGAAGGACGCAACCGCGTCACCGTGTACCAACATTCGGATGCTTTCGGCCATGACGCAACCCAAGCCCGGTAAATTGATCTGCGTGGGCACCGGCATGCGCATGGCCGGGCAACTGACGCCTTTGGCGCGCAGCTATATCGAGACGGCGGACGTGGTTGTGGCGGCCGTGCCCAATCGCTTTGCACGCAAATGGCTGCAAGACATTGCCAAGGAATACATATGCCTGCTGGACTACTACGCCGATTGCGATATTGAGGGCAAGAATCGCCACGATACCTATCGACGCATGTCGGCCACGATACTGGCCGAAGTTCGATCGGGAAAAACCGTCTGCGCCGCCTTTTATGGGCACCCGGGCATCTTTGCCTGCATTGCGCACATGGCGATCAAGGCCGCGCGCGCCGAAGGCTACTACGCAGAAATGTTGCCCGGCATCTCGGCCGAGGATTGCCTGGTGGCCGACATCGGCATTGACCCCGGTGCCACCGGCATGCAGTCTATGGAAGCCACGCAGTTCATGATGTTCGAGCGCAAGCTCGATCCCACCGCGTTGCTGGTTCTGTGGCAACCCTATATCGCCGGTGACCTGACCCGCAGACGTTTTGACACCACTGCGGCGCGGTTGCAGGTACTGGTGGACAAGCTGGCGCGCGACTACCCGCTGGACCACCCAGTCATCCTGTACGAAGCGGCGACCAATCCCCTGGAAACGCCGCGCATGGACACCATCCCGCTGCGCGACCTGCCCACCGCCGTGTTGAACGGCATCACCACGCTGGTGATCCCGGCGGCCTACACCTTGAAGCGGGATCAGGCGGTCGTCGATCAGTTGAATGCCTTGCCGGAAGCAACACCGGACTTGGTCCAAACTGCCTGATTCTCTGGCGCCTGCGCCGGTGCGTTGCAGTCTGCTATCGAATTAGTAGCTTCAAACGCTTATTCCACGAGGGCTAGCGGCCTATTTTACGATAACAAAAGCAGGCGCTGCGCCTCGGCCACGCAGCGATTTGCCGCAGCGACGAGGTCCGGCACAAAGCCATGACCGCTGCGCAAAGCGCTTGCCAGAACGGTCAGGTCTTCGATGTATTCGTGAACCATCTGGTTTCTGAGCCGTCGCATCTCCATCCACGCGTCCGCAGACGCGATGAGCCCAAACTTCTCAGCTTTGTCCAAGTTGTCAATCGCTGGGCCGGGTGTTTCCGCGAGCGCGCTCAGCAGGGTTGGGAGCAGTTTGTCGCCAACCGTATCCTGCAATCGACCAAAACGGGAAACAAATGCATCGAGCCGTTCGGCCAGCAGTGGGTCCGTACTGACCCTCTTGGCCTCTTCCTCTGTAAACGGGGAAACAAACAAGCGGGCGTCGGTGCCCAAAAGGTGAAGGCTTTCTTTTTCTGTCACGCGCGCCAGAAATTCAAGGCGGGCGGCAAGTGATTCAGCAAGCTTCATAGCCGAACACCTTCCGCAAGCGCCACGCTGTGAATGGGTAAGTGCAAAAGGTTTGGGGCCTTGACGATCACATCCACCTTGCGTCCGAACATCGCCCGCGATACCTGCGCGGCCAAGCGCGCGGCAAGTTGGGCTGGCTCCAGAACAGCATCATCAAGCTCCAACAACAAGTCCACATCGCCTCCACGCAGGTCGTCGTGCACGCGCGAGCCAAACAACCAGACGCGAGCGGCATCGCCCGCCAAGTCAATGGCGCCTTGGCGAATGACCTGAATCTGTAGTGGAGTAAGGCGCATGAGCAGATTCTAAGCTTGCCTGTTGACCGATCACGATTGCTACTAAATAGATAGCTGAAAACTCTTATTTCACGATGGCTAGAGGCCTATTCAACCCTCGTCACACTGGTGGGCTTGAAGCCCAGGTCTGCCGCCTTGCCCTTGCGCCCCCGCGCGGCACGGGCGTTGTTCAGGCTGCGGATCTCCAGCGTCTCTTCGCGGTCCTTGCCGCCACGGCCAATGCCGGCGATGCGCACGCTGCGGGTGTAGGCGGCAGCGCCGGCCAGGGTGTCCTTGGCTTCCAGGTCGATCAGCATCAGGCCGCGGCCGCCATTGGCCATGGACTTGAGTTCGGTGATCTCGAAGGTCAGGATGCGCCCACCGGTGGAGGCACAGGCCACGTGGGTAGCGGGTGCGACCAGCAGGCCCGGCGTACCGGCCGTGACCACGCGCGCCTGCGCACCCAGCACCACGGACGGGCAGCACAGCGTCTCACCATCGTTGACCGAGACAAAGGCCTTACCCGCCTTCTGGCGCGACATCATGTTGTCCACGGTCGCCATGAAACCATAGCCTGCGGTGCTGCTGAGCAGCAAGGTGGCGGCAGCGGGACCGGCGAAGTAGTACAGCAGTTGCGTGCCACTCTCCAGCTCCAGCAGTGTGGTGACCGGCTGGCCATCGCCACGCCCGCCCGGCAGCAACGACACCGCCACCGAGTAGACACGGCCGTTGGAGCCAAAGGCCAGCAGCGTGTCGACACTGCGGCACTCAAACGTGCCATACAGGCCGTCGCCCGCCTTGAAGGCAAACGACGTGGCCTCGTGGCCATGGCCGGTGCGGGTACGCACCCAGCCCTTCTGGCTGACGACCACGGTGACGGGCTCGTCCACCACCTTGATCTCCAGCACGGCTTTTTTCTCGGTCTGGATCAGCGTGCGGCGCGGGTCGGCGAAGGTCTTGGCGTCGGCCTCGATCTCCTTGACCATCAGGCGGCGCAGCGCGGCGGGGCTGCCCAGGATTTCTTCCAGCTTGCCCTGTTCGGTGCGCAGCTCGGACAACTCTTGCTCAATCTTGATGGCTTCCAGTCGGGCCAGTTGGCGCAGGCGGATTTCCAGGATGTCTTCGGCCTGCCGGTCCGACAGATTGAAGCGCTCCATCAGCGCGGCCTTGGGCTCGTCCGACTGGCGGATGATGGCGATCACCTCGTCAATATTCAGCAGAACGGTCTGGCGGCCTTCCAGAATATGGATGCGGTCCAGCACCTTGCTTAGTCGGTGCTGCGAGCGCTTCTCGATGGTGCTTTGGCGAAACGCAATCCACTCCAGCAGCATCTGCCGGAAGGACTTGAGTGTGGGGCGGCCGTCCAGGCCAATCATCGTCAGATTGATCGGCGATGAGGTTTCCAGGCTGGTGTGGGCCAGCAAGGCCGTGATCAGCTCCTGCTGTTCGATACGGCTGGTCTTGGGCTCGAACACCAGGCGCACGGCGGCGTCCTTGTTGGACTCGTCGCGCACCACGTCCAGCACCGACAGCACGCTGGCCTTGAGCTGGTTCTGGTCCTGCGACAAGGCCTTCTTGCCGGCCTTGACCTTGGGATTGGTCAGCTCTTCAATTTCTTCCAGCACACGCTGGCTGCTGACGCCGGGTGGCAGCTCGGTCACCACCAGTTGCCATTGGCCGCGCGCCAGGTCTTCAATTTTCCAGCGGGCGCGCACCTTCAGCGAGCCACGGCCGGTGCGGTAGGCATCGGCAATATCGGTGGCGCTGCTGATGATCTGGCCGCCACCGGGGTAGTCGGGGCCGGGCACCAGTGCGGCCAGAGCGTCGTCGGCCAGCGTGGGCGTTTTGATCAGCGCCACGCAGGCGTCGGCAATCTCGCGCAAGTTGTGGCTGGGGATTTCGGTGGCCAGGCCCACGGCAATGCCGCTGGCGCCATTGAGCAGGCTGAACGGCAGGCGGGCCGGCAACTGGCGTGGCTCTTCGGTGGAACCGTCGTAGTTGGGCTGGAAGTCCACCGTGCCCATGTCGATTTCATCCAGCAGCAGGCTGGTGATCTTGGCCAACCTAGCCTCGGTGTAGCGCATGGCAGCGGCACCGTCGCCATCCCGCGAGCCGAAGTTGCCCTGGCCGTCGATCAGCGGATAGCGCTGCGAGAAATCCTGCGCCATGCGCACCAGCGCGTCATACGCGGCTTGGTCGCCGTGGGGGTGGAAGCGGCCCAGCACATCGCCGACCACACGGGCGCTCTTGACCGGGCGCGCGCCGGTGTTGCCGTTAGGCCCGCCAAAGCCCAGGCCCATGCGGGACATCGAATACAAAATGCGCCGCTGCACCGGCTTCTGGCCGTCGCAGACGTCGGGCAGGGCACGGCCCTTGACGACCGAGAGGGCGTATTCGAGGTAGGCGCGCTGGGCGTAGGTGGCCAGATTCAGTTCGTCATCGCCACCATCGCGGGGTGGTTCGGGAGCCAGGTCAAGAATGGGTTGGTCTGTCATGGGATCAATTCAATACGTCGGTAGGTGCCTGGTTGGCCAGTGCGGTCTGGTCCGCTGTGCTTGCGGCACCGCCGTGAAACTCGCCACGCACACGGGCGGTCTGCAGCGCAACGCCTGCGCGCGCCGCTTGCGGATTCAGGCGGTTGTACAGGTGCATCACGGAGCGCACGTAGTTTTGGGTTTCTTTGTAATTGGGTATGCGGTTGCCCGCCTTTTGCACGGCGCCCTCACCCGCGTTGTAGGCTGCGACGGCCAATTCCAGTTGGCCGGGAAACAGCCTGATCAGGTCGCGGAGGTAGCGGGCACCGGTGTTGATATTGGTCCGCGGGTCGGCCAGCTTGGCCGCCACGGTGCCGCCATGGTCGCTGGCCAAGCCATAGCGCTGGCCGGTAGCGGGCATCACCTGCATCAGCCCCACGGCGCCCTTGGGCGACACCGCCGAGGGGTCAAAACCAGACTCCGTGGCAATCACAGCCTGCAACAGGGCCATATCGAGCTGGTTGGCGTCGGCTGCCGTGCGCAGATAGGGCTTGATGGCCAGAAATGCCGGCGACAACTCCAGGCTGGCGACGCTGCGCCCGGCGCCGCCCAGGGGTGCGAAACGGGCCACGGTGGTGACGGTTCCGCTGTCGGACTGGCCCGCAGCATCGGGCGCAGGCATGCCGCGAAACATGAGTTTGTACCGCGCGTCCAGCTGGCTGGAGGCAAAGTGCTTAACACCGCGCGCATCCACATAGGTCCACATGTCGGCATGGGCCAGGTGCAGGGAACACCACAACGCGGCCAATACCAGGGGCGCCCGGAAAACCCGGGCTCTCAACAACGGCGGCATCAAATATCTACCTCAACGGAGTCGCCATGCAGCTCCATCAGTTCGCGCCGGGCAGCGGCTTCACCCTTGCCCATGAGCTTGGTGATCAGCGCCTCGGTCGCACCGAAATCAATGGCGCCCAGCATCACGGGCAGCAGGCGGCGGGTGTCGGGGTTCAGCGTGGTGTCCCACAACTGCTCGGCATTCATCTCGCCCAGGCCCTTGAAGCGGCTGATGCTCCAGGCGGCCTCGCGCACGCCTTCCTTGCGCAACTTGTCGAGAATAGCGGTTAACTCACCATCATCCAGCGCATACGCCTTGGAAGCGGGTTTTTTGCCACGGGCCGGTGCATCGACCCGGAACAAAGGGGGGCGGGCCACATACACATGGCCGGTCTCGATGAGTTTGGGGAAATGGCGGAAAAACAGCGTCAGCAGCAGCACCTGGATGTGGGAGCCGTCCACATCGGCATCGCTAAGGATGCAAACCTTGCCATAGCGCAGGCCGGACATATCGGGCGAATCGTTGGGGCCGTGGGGATCGACGCCGATGGCGACCGAGATGTCGTGGATTTCGGTGTTGGCGAACAGGCGGTCGCGGTCCACCTCCCAGGTGTTGAGCACCTTGCCGCGCAGGGGCAGGATGGCCTGGTTTTCCTTGTCGCGGCCCATCTTGGCGCTGCCGCCAGCCGAGTCGCCTTCGACCAGGAAGACTTCGTTGTAGGCCGTGTCCTTGCTTTCGCAGTCGGTCAGCTTGCCGGGCAGCACAGCGACGCCCGAGCTTTTTCGTTTTTCCACCTTTTGGCCGGCTTTTTGCCGGCTTTGAGCGGCTTTGATCGCCAACTCCGCCAATTTCTTGCCGTATTCCACATGCTGGTTCAGCCAGAGTTCGAGCGCGGGGCGCACAAAGCTGGAAACCAGACGCACGGCATCGCGTGAATTGAGCCGCTCCTTGATCTGGCCCTGGAACTGCGGGTCAAGCACCTTGGTGGACAGCACATAGCTGGCCCGGGCAAACACGTCTTCGGGCATCAGCTTCACACCCTTGGGCAGTAGCGAATGCAGTTCGATAAAGCTCTTGACCGCCGTGAACAGGCCATCGCGCAGGCCGCTCTCGTGCGTACCGCCAGCGCTCGTGGGAATCAGGTTGACATAACTCTCGCGCACCGGCTGGCCGTCTTCAGTAAAGGCCACGCACCAGGAGGCGCCCTCGCCTTCGGCAAAATTGTCGCTCTGGCTGTCGGCAAAGCCTTCGCCTTCGAACAGCGGAATGACCGGGTCGCCGGTCAGAGTCTGCGTCAAATAATCGCGCAGGCCGCCCTTGTACAGCCAGGTTTGGGTTTCCTTGGTTTTCTCATTCAGCAGGGACACACTGACGCCGGGCATCAGCACGGCCTTGCTGCGCAGCAAGTGCGTCAGCTCGGACATCGGCAGGACTGCCGACTCAAAATACTTGGCATCGGGCCAGACACGGATCGTGGTGCCGGACTTGCGGTCGCCCTCGCCGATCTTGCGGGTTTGCAGCTCCTGGGTTACATCGCCGTTCTCAAACACCAGTGCCGCCACCATGCCCTCGCGGTAGGACGTGGCCTCCAGCCGCTTGGCTAGCGCATTGGTCACGGAAACGCCCACACCGTGCAGGCCGCCGGAGAAGCTGTAGGCACCGCCCTTGCCCTTGTCGAACTTGCCACCAGCGTGCAGCCGGGTGAACACCAGTTCGATGACAGGTGCTTTTTCTTCGGGGTGCATGCCGAACGGGATGCCGCGGCCATCGTCTTCAATGGCGACAGAGCCGTCGGTGTGCACGGTAACCTTGATCTTTTTGCCGAATCCGCCCAGGGATTCATCGGCCGCGTTGTCCAGCACTTCTTGGATGACATGCAGGGGATTGTCGGTGCGGGTGTACATACCCGGACGCTGTTTGACGGGCTCCAGGCCCTTGAGAACGCGAATGGAGCCTTCGGAGTATTCGGGGGTGGAGGATGCTGAGGGTTTAGCTGACATAGGGCGGCATTGTAATCGGCTAACCCTGGATAGCTGTACGTAAATACAGCCTCACAATGGGATGGCATTGCCCAAGCCCCTGCAACGGGCTCCCGGATTGGCGACAATCCGGCCATGCGCGCATCTTCCACATCCCTGTCGACCCTGCAAGTACTGGCCTGCGGTGCCACCATCGTCACCCTGTCCATGGGTATTCGCCACGGTTTTGGCCTGTGGCTGCAGCCCATCACCCAAGACCAGGGCTGGACGCGTGAAACCTTTGCACTGGCCATCGCCATCCAGAACCTGGCCTGGGGCATTTCCGGCATTTTTGCCGGCATTGCGGCAGACCGGTTTGGCGCGTTCAGGGTCGTCGTGGTGGGCTCGCTGCTCTATGCGCTGGGACTGGTCGGCATGGCCTACGCCAGCACACCGTTGCTGTTTTCATTGAGCACCGGGGTGCTGATCGGCATGGCACAGGCTGGCACCACCTACGCCGTCATCTATGGCGTGATCGGACGCAACGTCAGCGCCGACAAGCGTTCCTGGGCCATGGGCGTGGCGGCGGCAGCGGGCTCGTTCGGGCAATTCCTGATGGTGCCGACCGAAGGCTTTCTGATCAGCCACTTTGGCTGGCAACAAGCGTTGGTGCTGCTGGGCATGGCGTCCCTGCTGATGATTCCCCTGTCCTGGGGGCTGCGCGAACCCGGCTTTGCGGGCGGCAGCGCCCCGGCGCGGGACCAGAGCATTGGCCATGCCCTGCGCGAGGCCTTCAAATACCCCAGCTTCCAGTTGCTGATGGCGGGCTACTTTGTCTGCGGTTTTCAGGTGGTGTTCATTGGTGTGCACATGCCCAGCTACCTCAGGGACAAGGGCCTGTCGCCCCAGGTGGCCAGCTATGCCCTGGCACTGATCGGCCTGTTCAACGTGTTTGGCACCTATGCGGCGGGCGCACTGGGCCAGAAGATCGCGAAGAAAAACATCCTGGCCTTTATCTACCTGGCCCGCGCCATCGCCATCAGCCTGTTCTTGCTGGTGCCGTTGTCGCCAGCCAGCGTCTATGTGTTCTCGTCCGTCATGGGGCTGCTGTGGCTGTCCACCGTGCCGCCCACCAATGCCACCGTGGCGCAGATATTCGGCGTGGCGCATCTGTCCATGCTGGGTGGATTCGTCTTTTTCAGCCACCAGATCGGCTCGTTCATGGGCGTGTGGCTGGGCGGCTATCTGTATGACAAAACCGGCAGCTACGACATCGTCTGGTACATCGCCATTGCCCTGGGCATAGCCGCAGCCTTGATCAACCTGCCCGTCAAAGAGGCTGCCATCGTCCGCAGCATGCCCCGGGGTACCGTGACGCCATGACCCACCGCAGCCGCCTGTTGACCGCGGCGCTGGCCATCGGGGTGCTCGCAGCAGTTTTTCTTTTGTACACCCAACCCGACTTCATGGTGCAGATGGCCAATCAGCTGTGGTCCTGCTTCTAAACCCCTCACCGTGGATCGTTCGCTGGTCTCACCTGTTGGAGCCGGGGGCAACGGTGCTCGATATTGCCTGCGGCAGTGGCCGCCACTTGGCTTGGTTTGCGGCTCGCCAGCATGCCGTGACTGGCGTGGACCGGGACACCAATCAAGCCCGGCTGCATGCGCCCTCCGCCGAACTGCTGTGCGCCGACATTGAAAACAATCCGTGGCCCTTGCAGACTGACGGTGTCTTGCGTACCTTTGGCGCGGTGGTGGTCACCAATTACCTGTGGCGTCCCCTGCTTGAAACGGTGGTCAACAGCGTGGCACCGGGTGGGGTGCTGCTCTATGAAACCTTCGCGGCCGGCAATGAAGCGTTGGGGCGCCCATCACGGCCGGATTTTCTATTGCAGCCCGGTGAATTGCTGCAGGCCTGTGCAGGTCTGCAGGTCGTAGCCTATGAAAACGGCACCCTGCAGGACCCGCCCCGGGTTGTGCAGCGCATTGCCGCCATTCGCGCGCCTGCCGATCACCGCAGACACCCCGAAATCTGGCGCCTGGCACTCTAGGTAAAATAATCGATTACCCGAACAAATGATTGACATGAACTCACCTCAAGGCCCAATCAAAGGCAGCATCGTGGCACTGATCACCCCGATGCTGGACGATGGCTCCGTGGACTACCCGGCGCTGCGCAAGCTGATCGATTGGCACATCGCCGAAGGGACCGACTGCATCGGCGTCGTGGGCACCACAGGGGAGTCCCCGACCGTCAATGTTGAAGAGCATTGCGAGATCATCCGCGTGTCAGTAGAGCAGTCCGCTGGACGGGTTCCCATCATGGCTGGCTGCGGCGCGAATTCGACCGCAGAGGCGATTGAGTTGGCCCGGTTTGCAAAAAAGGTAGGCGCAGACTGCCAGTTGCAGGTGGTCCCCTACTACAACAAACCCACTCAGGAAGGGCAATACCTGCACTTCAAGGCGATTGCAGAAGCGGTGGATTTGCCCGTGGTGCTGTACAACGTACCCGGACGCTCCGTCGCCGATATGGCGCACGACACGGTCATGCGTCTGGCCAAGGTGCCTGGCATTGTTGGCATCAAGGAAGCCACCGGCAATATCGAACGTGCGCAGTGGCTGATCAAGGAAGCTCCGCAGGGTTTTGCCATTTACTCGGGAGATGACCCGACCGCTGTCGCCCTGATGCTGTGTGGCGGCCATGGCAACGTGAGCGTGACGGCGAATGTGGCTCCGCGATTGATGCACGAACTGTGTGTAGCGGCCATAGCGGGCAATGTGCAACGCGCGATGGAAATCCAATTGCGTTTGTTGCCGCTGCACAAGGCGCTTTTCGTAGAATCCAACCCCATCCCTGTCAAATGGGCCGCAGCCCGAATGGGACTGTGTAAAGATGCGCTTCGGCTGCCGTTGACCATTTTGACCGAAGACAATAGACCAACGCTGGAGCGCGCCATGCGCGCCACCGGCCTGATCTGAGTCCCTTTTTCCATTTCGAGGATTTCTGTGAACCCTTTCTTCAAATTGACGCTGATTAGCGCAGCGATATCACTGTCGGCCTGTACCGTCCTGGAAGCTGACAAGGTGGACTATCGCAGTGCCAGCAACGTCAAGGTTCCTACACTGGATGTTCCGCCCGACCTGACACAGTTGTCCAAGGACACCCATTACGCGGTGGTCGGCGGGGCGGTATCCGCTTCGAGCCTCAAGGCGGGTCAGCCAGCCACTGCCGCAGCCCCGACCGTTGCCGTGGTTTCCATGGGCGATGTACGCATTGAACGCGCTGGAAACCAGCGCTGGCTGGTTGTGAATCGACCCGCCGAAAAGCTGTGGGACCCGGTGAAAGATTTCTGGCAGGAAAATGGTTTCCTCCTGTCCATGGACCAGAACACCCTGGGCATCATGGAAACCGACTGGGCAGAGAACCGCGCCAAGATTCCACTGGATTTCATCCGCTCCTCGCTCGGCAAGTTGCTGGACTCCCTGTATTCAACGGCCGAACGCGACAAGTTTCGTACACGCCTTGAGCGCAACGCCAACGGTGAGACCGAAATCTTTATCAGCCACCGCGGCATGATTGAAACGGTCACCACCAAGTCCAGCCAGGAGGCTGGCAGCACCGTGTGGCAACCCCGCGCTGCAGACCCGGAACTCGAAGCCGAGTTCTTGCGTCGCCTGATGATCAAGTTGGGTGCGAGCGAGCCGCAAGCCAAGACCCTGGTGGCCGGGGCGGCACCGGTCAAGAAGACGGCCGACGTTGCCACCGAAAACGGCCAGCCCGTGGTCCGCATGGAAGAAGGATTTGACAACGCCTGGCGTCGTGTGGGTCTGGCATTGGACCGCACCGGTTTCACCGTTGAGGACCGCGACCGCAAGCAGGGAATCTACTTTGTGCGCTACGTACCGCTCAATGCCGACAAGTCAGAACCCGGCTTTTTCAGCAAGCTGTTCAGCAGTTCGGACAAAAACCCGGATGCCGCCAAGTTCCAGATCGCTGTGCGCAGTGTGGCCAACGTGACGACCGTATCGGTACTGGACGCCAAGGGCGCACCTGAAACTTCGGCGTCCGCACAACGCATCGTGAAAGTGATTGCCGACGATATCAAATAGACCGACGCACCACACTATCCCGGAGGCTCCGCGGCCTTCGCGGATGTTCCGGACAAAAAAAAGCCACCTTGCGGTGGCTTTCTTCTTGCGGCCAAGAATTACGACTTGGCTGGCTCGGAAGCAGCAGCGGCTGGAGCGGCGGGAGCCGATGCGTCTGCAGCGGGTGCGGAAGCAGGAGCGGCAGCTGGTGCGGGAGCAGCAGCAGCGGGGGCAGCTGCAGGCGCAGGAGCTTCTTCTTTCTTACCGCAAGCGGCCAAGGCAGCGGCAGCGATAACAGCTGCCAAGACGAGTGATTTGTTCATTTTTAAAAACTAGAGTGAGTTAACGAAACAATTTTTGGAAATTGTCAAAGCAGCAGGCCGCCCGGACTCAGACAAAAAGCATTCGATCTCTTTTTGCCTAACCCCCGAGTATACAGGAAGTTGGCCCCAACACGCGGGAAAACCCTCTCTTCCGTGGCTACAAACCCAAAGTCGTGGCAGAAAACCCCGGCGAACTCTGTCGGCGGCATTCGTCCAATTCCTCTTTCAGCAAGACCCGCCGCGCAGGCTCCAGGTCCGCCACGCCGGTCGAACGCACCAAATCCAGGCGCCGCATCGCCCAGTGGGGGCTCCACAGCGCACTCGGAACTTCACTGGCATCCAGGTTCTTGCACAGACGGCATTCGATGATGTGGTCCCAGGTTTTGCGCCAGCTGACGAAGCGCGGCTTGTAGCGGATCAGCGCGTCATACCGGTGTGCCAACAACACCAGGTGGCGACCACTGCGCGACCAAGCCTGCAAGGACTCGGTCACAACCCGCTCCCCCAAGGGCCAGTCCTCGAAGGTCGGGTCACTCCAGACCATCGCCGGCCACCCCTCACTGGCTGCGCGGGCCAATGCAGCGCGCACCATTTGTGCGAATTCCGTGGGCCCGGAAAACGCACCCGTCAGTCTGTCACTGGTATCTTCATTGTTCGACATGGATCCACCCCGCTTCGCACCAATCTAACAGCAAAGCCCGCGCCGGTCCACTCAACCGCTTGACGGCAGCCGCATCGAGCGTCCGCGAATCCGCCAGAGTGCGCATCAGCTCGGCGTCGCGCCCGGAGGCAAGAAAGCTCTCCCCATTCACAAACAGGTGCTGGGTGTCGTACATCATGCGGGTCCGCCTGTCCAGAGTGAGCACGCCATCCAGTGCCGTAACCCCGGTGGCATCAAAACTGACATGCCCCTTTGGCTCCGTAAAGTATTCACCCAAAACCCGTCGCAAAGCCAGTGGATCTCCCAGCGCCTCTTCCAGTGCGGTGCGGGCAAACTCAACCAATGCGTCCGGTATTTCGCCACTGTTTGCAACCGCTGTCTGTTTGGCATCACGGTACAGCGCGTTGCCCGCTGCATCCATCGAGTCTTCGGCCAGGCGCTGCAACAGCTCGCCCGCCAGCTCACCCCGGCCCGGTGCGCGAAAGCCTATCGAATACGTCATGCACTCGCCAGCCGCGACGCCGTCGTGCGCATAACGCGGGGGCAGGTACAGCATGTCGCCAGGCTCTAGCACAAACTCCATTTCGGGCTCGAAGTGGGCCAAAATCTTGAGAGGCATATCCGGTTGCAGGCTCAAGTCCTTCTGCCGCCCGATGCGCCAGCGCCGCTGGCCATGGGCCTGCAGCAAGAACACGTCGTAGCTATCAAAATGCGGCCCCACGCCACCACCGTCGGTGGCATAGCTGACCATCACGTCGTCCAGCCGCGCATCCGGCACAAAGCGAAACTGGTTCATCAGTGCGTGAACCCGGTCATCCAGCAGGTCAACCCCCTGCACCAGCAACGTCCATCCCGGTTGCTTGAAGGCCGGCAGAGACTTGCGCGCAAATGGGCCATGGCGAAACCGCCATGGCGGCGCACCGTTCGCACCGGGCTGTACCACCAGACGGGATTGCACGTCCTCCCGGGCTGCTAGATCGAGCAGATCCGAGCGGTCGAGTACCGGTTTGAAACCGGGAATGGCTTGTCGGATGAGCAGCGGCTTTTTCTGCCAGTGGCGTTGCATAAAGGCCTTGGCGGTCAGTCCGCCCAGAAGTTGCAGGGGTTCATGGATGTTCATGGGACAATTCTGCCTTATGGAAATCACTCAACAATGCGTCGTTGCCCTGACCTGGACGCTGAAAGATACTTTGGGCGAAACACTGGACGTTTTGGACGAACCGGTAGAGTTTCTGGTCGGCGGCAATGACTTGCTGCCGGTGCTGGAGGCCGCCCTGCAAGGCTACAGCGCCGGCTCCAGCCTGCAACTACAGATCGAACCCGAACAGGCGTTCGGTGACTTCAAGGACCAGTTGCTGTTTCTGGAACCCCGTCACCTCTTCCCCGACGACCTGCAGGAGGGCCTGACCATGGAAGGCAGCGCCCTGCCAGAAGGCTGCCATCCGGAAGCTCCCCGGGACACGCTGTACACCATCACCGACATTTACCCGGACCATGTCGTGCTGGATGGCAACCATCCGCTGGCCGGCATTGCCATTCGCATCAGCCTGCAGGTCGAAGCGGTACGGGAAGCGACCGAGGAAGAAGTGGGGCGCGGCAGTTGTGGAACCGGTTTTTTCAAGCTGCAGGTGGCACCCGGCGAAGATTCGTCAGACCACACCCTGCACTGAAGTCATTCATAGAATGGGGCCCCAGCCCTCGTGGAATCAGCGTAGGCAGCTATCAATTCAATAGCTACCGCTGCATCACTCAGGACTTTCCGGTGGAGCCGTAGCCGCCTTCGCCACGCTGGCTGGCCTCAAAGTCCGACACGATATTGAACTGGGCCTGCACCACCGGCACGATGACCAGCTGCGCGATGCGTTCCATGGGTTCAATCGTGAAAGCCACGTCGCTGCGGTTCCAGGCACTGACCATCAACTGGCCCTGGTAGTCGCTGTCAATTAGGCCCACTAGATTGCCCAGCACGATGCCGTGCTTGTGGCCCAGACCCGAGCGCGGCAGGATCAGGGCCGCGTAGGCGGGGTCCTGCAAGTAGATGGCCATGCCGGTGGGCACCAGCTGCCAGGCGTTGGGCGCCAGGGTTAGCGGCTCGGCCAGACAGGCCCGCAGGTCCAGCCCGGCGCTGCCCGGTGTGGCATAGGCCGGCATCTGGTCATTCAGGCGGCTGTCGAGGATCTTGACGTCAATTTTCATTTTTTAGCAGTAGGTAGGCGCCGGGCAATCTCGGCCACCAGTTGGCGGGCCAGATGCAATTTGCTGGCATGGGGAAGTTCTTGCGTGCCTTTGGCGTCAACCAGCAGCAAGGCGTTGTCATCTTTACCAAAAGTGGCCGGGCCGATATTGCCCACCAGCAGGGGAACGCCCTTTCGAACACGCTTGGCCGTGGCATGGGCCAGCAGATCATGGCTTTCGGCGGCAAAGCCTACGCAGAACAGGTCACCTGCCTGGGCGCGCGCCGACTGTGCCAAGGTGACCAGGATGTCCGGGTTCTCCACAAAGGCCAGCGTCGGCGTCTGGCCCGAGCCGTCCTTCTTGATTTTCTGATCGGAGGCCTGCGCCGGGCGCCAGTCGGCCACCGCCGCAGTGGCTACGAAAATGCTCGCTGCCGGCGCATATTCCACGCAGGCTCGCAGCATGTCTGTTGCGGATTGCACATCGATGCGCCGCACCCCGCGTGGCGTCGCCAGTGCCACCGGACCAGCCACCAGCGTGACCTGCGCCCCGGCCTCCTGCGCTGCGCGGGCAATGGCAAAGCCCATCTTGCCGCTGGAGCGGTTGGTAATACCACGCACCGGGTCAATGGCTTCGAAGGTTGGGCCGGCCGTCACCAGCATCTGCTGGCCGGCCAGCAGCTTGGGCTGGAAGAAGGCAATCACGTCGGCCAACAGTTCCTCGGGTTCCAGCATGCGGCCATCCCCGGTTTCGCCGCAGGCCTGGAAACCACTGCCAACACCCAGTATCGTGGCGCCATCGGCTGCCAACTGCACCAAATTGCGTTGGGTGGCGGGATGCACCCACATCTCGCGGTTCATCGCCGGAGCGATCAGCAGTGGCACCGTGTCAATCGGGCGCGCCAGGCACATCAGGCTGAGCAGCTCGTCGGCCCCGCCGTGCAACAGCTTGGACATGAAATCGGCGCTACACGGCGCAATCAGGATGGCGTCGGCCTCGCGGCTCAGGTTGATATGCGCCATGTTGTTGGGCTCGCGGGCATCCCACTGCGAGCCGTAGACCGGCCGGTTGCTGAGGGCCTGCATGGTCACCGGCGTGATGAACTGAGCAGCCGCCTCGGTCATCACCACCTGAACGGTGGCGCCCTCTTTGATCAGCGCTCTGCAGAGCTCGGCGGCCTTGTAGCAGGCGATGCCGCCAGTGAGGCCAAGGACGATGTGTTTTCCGGCTAGGTCGTTCATGGGGGCAATGTATCAGAGCTTGTCAGCCCGGCAGGTTTGCGAGACCGGATGAGATGCAAGGCGCAAGCCGCAGCAAAGGCTGGCGCCTTTGCAAGGTTTGCAACGCCGCAGATCGCCGGTATCGCAAACCTGCCCCGTATAATCTCGCTTTACCACCTCCCTGAGCCTACAAGCTCCCCCTGACATGACCAAATTTGTCTTCGTCACCGGCGGTGTGGTGTCCTCCCTTGGCAAGGGAATCGCCTCAGCCTCCCTCGCTGCGATACTGGAATCGCGGGGCCTGACAGTCACCCTCATCAAGCTCGATCCCTACCTGAATGTGGATCCGGGCACCATGTCCCCCCTGCAACACGGTGAAGTCTTCGTCACCGACGACGGCGCGGAAACCGATCTGGACCTGGGCCACTATGAGCGCTTTATTGAGACGCGCATGCGCCGGGCCAATAACTTCACCACGGGCCAGATCTACAAAAGCGTGCTCGACAAGGAACGCCGTGGTGACTACCTGGGCAAGACCGTGCAGGTCATCCCCCATGTCACCAACGAAATCCAGGAATTCGTCAAACGCGGTGCGCGCTTTGGCGAGCCCGACGCGGTGGATGTGGCGATTGTGGAAATCGGCGGCACCGTGGGTGACATCGAGTCCCTGCCCTTCCTCGAAGCCGTGCGCCAGATGAGCCTCAAGCTTGGCCCCAACAACAGCGCCTTTGTGCACCTGAGCTATGTGCCCTGGATTGCCGCCGCTGGCGAACTCAAAACAAAACCCACACAGCACACGGCCAAGCAATTGCGCGAAATCGGCATCCAGGCCGATGCGCTGCTGTGCCGCGCGGACCGCCCGATTCCGCAGGAAGAGCGCTCCAAGATTTCGCTGTTCTCCAACGTGCCCGAATGGGGCGTCATCAGCATGTGGGATGTGGACACCATCTACAAGGTTCCGCGCATGCTGCACGAACAGGGCCTGGACGGCCTGATCTGCGACAAGCTGCGCCTGAACACCCCACCGGCCAACCTGAAGCGTTGGGACGATCTGGTCTATGAGACCGAGCACCCGCAGGCCGAAGTCAGCATCGCCATGGTCGGCAAGTACGTCGACTTGAGCGACAGCTACAAGTCGCTAAACGAGGCCCTGCGCCACGCCGGCATGAAGAACCACGCCAAGGTCAAAATCGAGTACATCGACTCCGAAACCATCACGCCCGACAGCGTGTCGCGGCTGGCCAAATTCGACGCCGTGCTGGTTCCCGGTGGCTTTGGCAAGCGCGGTATTGAAGGCAAGATCTGTGCGGCCCGATTTGCGCGCGAACGCAAGGTCCCCTACCTGGGTATTTGCCTCGGGATGCAAGTGGCCACTATCGAATTTGCCCGCCATGTGGCGGGACTCAAGGATGCCAACAGCACCGAATTTGACCCCGACAGCCCCAACCCCGTCATCGCGCTGATCACCGAATGGAAAGACGCGGACGGCACCATCAAGACCCGCAACAAGAACTCGGACCTGGGTGGCACCATGCGTTTGGGCGCTCAAAGCTCCGATGTGGCCAAGAACACGTTGGCGCACCAGATCTATGGTGACGTGGTGACCGAACGCCACCGCCACCGCTACGAAGCCAACGTCAACTATCTGGACCAGTTGCGCACCGCTGGCCTGGTCATCTCCGCACTCACCCAGCGCGAGCAGCTGACGGAAATGGTCGAATTGCCGCAGGCCGTCCATCCCTGGTTTATTGGCGTGCAGTTTCACCCGGAGTTCAAGTCCACCCCGTGGAATGGCCACCCGCTGTTCAACGCCTTCATCAAGGCGGCGCTGGACCACCAGACTGCCGGCAAGAACCTGAAAGCGGTTGCCTAGCATGAAGTTGTGTGGATTCGATATCGGGCTGGAACACCGCTTCTTTTTGATCGCAGGACCCTGCGTTATCGAATCTGAGCAATTGCAGATGGACACTGCCGGGACGCTGAAGGAAATTACTTCGGCTTTAGGCATTCCCTTCATTTTCAAAAGCAGTTTCGACAAGGCCAACCGCTCCAGCGGCAACACTTTCCGAGGCCCCGGCATTGACAAGGGTCTGGAGATTCTGGCCAAGGTCAAGCGCGAACTCGGCCTGCCGGTCCTGACCGATATTCACAGCGAAGACCAGATTGCACAGGTCGCGTCCGTGGTGGACGTACTGCAGACGCCCGCCTTCCTGTGCCGCCAGACCGACTTCATCCGGGCAGTCGCCCAATCGGGCAAGCCGGTGAACATCAAGAAGGGCCAGTTCCTGGCGCCGCACGACATGAAGAATGTCATCGACAAGGCTAGAGCCGCCGCACGTGAGGCGGGTCTGATCGAGGACAACTTCATGGCCTGCGAACGCGGTGCCAGCTTTGGCTACAACAACCTGGTGAGCGACATGCGCAGCCTGGCCATCATGCGCGAAACGCTCGCGCCCGTGGTGTTTGACGCCACGCATTCGGTACAACTTCCCGGCGGCCAGGGCACCAGCAGCGGCGGCCAGCGCGAAATGGTGCCGGTGCTGGCCCGTGCAGCCGTGGCCGTGGGTGTGGCCGGCCTGTTCATGGAGACCCACCCGGACCCCTCCAAAGCCATGAGCGATGGCCCCAACGCGGTGCCCCTGCACCACATGAAGGCCCTTCTGGAGACCCTGGTGGAACTCGACTTCGTGACCAAGAAGACGCCTTTCCTGGAGAACCACTTCAACTGAACACGGTCAGCGCCGACTGGTTGACCACTCCCTCACCGATCTAGTTTTGTATTTTTTGAAAGAAATGAAATGAGTGCAATTGTTGATATCGTAGGC
>ERZ724516.26-NODE-26-length-77742-cov-7.963456_pt1 | contig 77742 bp, 65 predicted proteins | sample MGYA00376049_ERZ724516 | MGnify/ENA primary metagenome ERZ724516 (study PRJEB28724, sample SAMN07190886) | activated sludge metagenome | isolation source: activated sludge of sewage treatment plant in Hong Hong | place: USA: Christiansburg, Virginia | collected... | reverse complement strand
TGTCATCGAGGGCTACCAAGCCAGGTTGAGCCGCAAGCACCTGGGCTATGGCGTCACCGGCTTCATCCACCTGCAGATGCAGAACCACACGGCCGAGATTGCCGCCGCCTTCGAGCGCGAGGTGGTGGCACTGCCACAGGTCGTGGCCTGCCACAACCTGTCGGGCCACTACGACTACCTGATCGAGGCCATCGCCACTGATCTGGAGGCCTTCTCCACGCTGGTGCGCAACAAGATCCGCTGCCTGCCGGGTGTGAAGGAAATTGCCACCAGTTTTTCGCTGAAGGAAGTGAAGGCGGCGGGGAGTTTGCCGGTTACGGGTTAACCCTTGAAACGGGGTATTGAACGGAGGGAACCGCTTGTTGTGACGTGAAATGAAAAGTCACTGTCGTTTATTGCGAAGATGGATCGCCCACCCGCTCCTACAGTCTGTCTTACGCAATCAGCATTGCACGACACCAATACCTGAAGGAGACAGACATGGCCAAGGCGGTTCGCTTCTACGAAGCGGGGGGACCCGAGGTACTGCGGTACGAGGATGTAGAGGTGGGTGAGCCCGGCCCGGGCCAGGTTCGTTTGCGCCACGTGGCGGTCGGCCTGAACTTTGCCGACACCTACTTTCGCAGCGGCATGTACCCCATCCCGCTACCCAATGGCATGGGCGTGGAGGCGGCTGGCGTGGTGCAGGCCGTGGGCGACGGTGTGACCCACATCGCCGTGGGCGACCGCGTGACCTACACCGGTTTTCTCAACACCCTGGGTGCCTACAGCACGGAGCGACTGATTGCCGCAGCGCCGCTGATCAAGCTGCCCGAGAGCATTGGCTTTGAAACCGCAGCCGCGATGACCATGCGCGGCCTGACCTCGGCCTACCTGATGCGCCGCATTTACCCGTTCAAGGCTGGTGACACACTGCTGCTGCATGCCGCCGCCGGTGGTGTGGGCCTGATCGTGTCGCAGTGGGCCAAGCTGCTGGGCATCACGGTCATCGGCACCGTATCCACCGAAGAAAAGGCCGCCGTCGCCCGGGCCCACGGCTGCGAGCACACCATCAACTACAGCGTTGACGATGTAGCCAAGCGGGTGAAGGAAATCACCAACGGCGTCGGCGTCAACGTGGTGTTTGACAGCGTGGGCAAGACCACCTTCATGGCCTCGCTGGATTCACTCAAGCGCCGCGGCACCCTAGTGTGTGTGGGCACCGCATCGGGAGCCATCCCGCCGTTTGATCCGCAGATTCTGGCCATGAAGGGCTCGCTATACCTGACCCGCCCGGCCCTGGCCGACTACATCGCCGACCCCGCCGAGAAGGCCGAACTGGCGGCCGAAATCTTCGGCCACGTGGGTGCCGGGCGCATCAAGATCGAAATCAACCAGCACTACGCCCTGCAGGACGCGGTGCAAGCCCACCGGGACCTCGAGTCGCGCAAGACGACAGGGTCCTCCATCTTTGTGATTTGAAGAAGAGCCGAGGAGACAAGATGAGAATCGAACAAATGACCTGCGCCATCGGCGCGGAACTGCTGGACGTGAATCTGGGTGACGCCGTGCGTGATGACGGCCTGTTCCAGGAAATCTACGCCGCACTGCTCCAGCACAAGGTGCTGTTTCTCCGGGACCAGGACCTGAGCAAGCTGTCACGCAAGGACCACATGGCCTTTGCCCAGCGCCTGGGCCAACTGGAAGACCACCCGATGGCACCCAGCCATCCCGACGCACCCGGTCTGGTACAGATCTACAAGAACCCGGACAGCCCTGTTGACCGCTACGAAAACGCCTGGCACACCGACGGCACGTGGCGCGAGACGCCTCCGATGGGCTGCGTGCTGCGCTGCATTGAGTGCCCACCCGTGGGCGGCGACACCATGTGGGCCAATATGGCTCTGGCCTATGACCAACTGCCCGCAGACGTCAAGACCCAGATCGCAGACTTGTGGGCCAACCACAGCTTCAACAGCTCGTTCGCGGCGGCCATGCCCCGGGAAAAACGTCTGGCCATGAAGGCACAGTACCCCGATGCCGAACACCCGGTGGTGCGCACCCATCCCGAGACGAAAGAAAAAGTGCTGTTCGTGAACGCCTTCGCCACGCACTTCGTGAACTTCCACAACAAGCAGAACGTGCGCTATGGCCAGGACTACAACCAGGCCGGCCAAGACCTGCTGCAGTACCTGATCGCCCAGGCCGAGATTCCCGAGTACCAGGTCCGCTGGCGCTGGAAGCCCTACAGCATGGCCATCTGGGACAACCGCAGCACCCAGCACTACGCCGTCATGGATTACCCACCTTGCCACCGCAAGATGGAACGCGCAGCCATCGTGGGCGACAAGCCCTATTGATCGCACGCAGCACCGCTTCCCAACCCACTTCAAAACCAACTTAGGAGAGAACCATGAACTTCATGGATGGATCACTGTTTCCCGAAAACCAGCAAAAGCTCGTTATAACCTGCGCTCCGTACGGCCCCGAGTGGGAACCGGCCGATTTCCCGCAGGACATTCCCGTCACCATGGAAGAGCAGATTCAGAAAGCGGTCGACTGCTACAACGCCGGCGCGACCGTGCTGCACTTGCACGTACGTGAACTGGACGGCAAGGGCTCCAAACGCCTGTCCAAGTTCAACGAACTGCTGGCCGGAATCCGTGCGCGCGTTCCCGACATGATCCTGCAGGTGGGGGGCTCCATTTCCTTCGCACCTGAACACGACGGCGAAACCGCCAAGTGGCTGTCGGACGACACCCGCCACATGCTGGCCGAGCTGACACCCAAGCCCGACCAGGTCACGATTGCCATCAACAGCAACCAGATGAACGTGGTCGAGCAAATGTGCGCCGCCGACGTGGCCGGCACCAGCCTGGGCACCCCTGCAGGGATGGCCGCCTACAGCGAGATGACCATTCCCGCCGGTCCCGCCTGGGTCGAAGAGCACATCAAGCGTTTGTCGACCAACGGTATCCAGACCCACTTCCAGCTGGCCAACATCACGCAGCTGGAGACGGTCGAGCGCAATATGCGCCGCGGTGCCTGCAATGTGCCCTTGATCCTGACCTGGGTGGCAATTGGTGGCGGCTTTGACGCTCCCAACCTCTACAACCTGGCCAACTTTGTGCGCGCCTGCCCGGATGGCGCCGTGTTGACCCTGGAAACTTCCATGCTCAACGTGTTGCCCATCAACATGATGGCCATTGCCATGGGTCTGCATGTGCGTTGCGGTATCGAAGACAACATCTGGACGCAAGACCGCTCGCGCAAGATGGGTACGGTCGAGCAGATTGAACAATTGGTGCGCATCGCGACGGAGTTTGGCCGCCCCGTGGCAACCGCCAAGGAAGCCCGTGAAATCTACAAGATCGGTACCTTCTACAAGAACGCCGATGAAACGCTGGCCGAAAACGGCTTTGCGCCCAACCGCAAACCCGGCTACAAAGGTGCGACACAGCACGCCGGTCACGCGGTCGCGGCCTGATTCGTCACGAAGCCCATAAATACAACGAGGAGACTATCGATGACTGCATTGCTAGAAAAAAACCAGGTCGGCCCACAAGACGGCTACCTGATCGGCAAACCCCAGGCGTGGTTCGCCTTCGCGATGACCTTCGCCCTGATGCTGTTCGACTACATCGACCGCCAGGTCATTGTTTCGCTCTTTCCGCACATCAAGGCGGAATGGAATTTGAGCGACAAGCAGCTCGGTGGCCTGGTGTCCATCATCTCCATCATCGTGGCCGTGGGCAGCATCCCGGTGGCACTGATGGCCGACCGCTTCAGCCGCGTCAAGAGCATTGTGGTGATGGCCACGACCTGGAGCGTGGCCACCATCTCCTGCATGTTCACCAGCAATTACGCCCAGCTATTGACAGCACGGGCCGTCGTCGGCGTCGGTGAAACCGGCTATGGCTCGGTCGGCGCTGCGCTGATCGCCAGCCTGTTCCCCAAGCGCCTGCGGGGTGCGCTCCTGGGCGCGTTCTTCGCGGCTGCGTCACTGGGCGCCGTGCTGGGTGTGGTGCTGGGTGGCGTCATTGCCGCCAAATGGGGCTGGAAGGCGGCCTTTGGCGTGGTCGGTGTTCCCGGCTTGGTGCTGGCCTTGCTGTATCTCCTGGTGCGCGACTACAAGACGGTGGCCCTGACGCCGAAACTGGACCGTGTGACCCAGACCCTGGGCGGCACGCTGAAGCACATTTTTGGCACACTAGCACGCACGCGTACCCTGTTGTGGGTGTGTGTGGGTGGCGCCATGCAACTGATCGTGGTGTCGGCCATCTGGTCGTGGTTGCCCAGCTATCTGAACCGCTTTTATGGTCTGGCGCCGGATGTGGCCGCCAAGCAGGCCGCGCTGGTGGTCCTGGTGGGCGCCCTGGGTAGCCTGGTGTGGGGCTTTGTGGTTGACCGCGTGACCACGCGTACGCCCCGCAACAAGCTACCGGCCCTGTCCGTCTTGTGCCTGGTCACCGTGGGCATCTTCCTGCTTGCCTTCTCGGCAACGGCGCCGGGCGCTGCGCAGTTCAAACTGATATTGCTAGGTGGTTTCATGATGACCTGCACCGTGGGTGTGGTCTCTGGCGTGGCCATCGACGTCATCCACCCTGGCGTGCGTTCGACCGGCTCCGCCGTGCTGGCCCTGTTCCAGAATCTGTTGGGTCTGGCCGTAGGCCCGTTCCTGGTGGGGGTTCTCTCCGACCAGTGGGGGCTGCAACAGGCCATGGCCTTTGTGCCGATGTTCAGTGTGCTGGCCGCCGTGGCCTTCGTGCTGGCCGGGCGCTGCTACGAGCACGACGTGAACCAGGTGGCAGGCATCAAGCTGGACGCTCCGGCCACTCCCTCGACCACCCGCACGGCTGCTGCCGCGGCCTGACTGTTCCGCCTCCAACGACATATCCCCATGGCAGCCACGCTCACCGTCGACGTCACATTTGACCCGATCTGCCCTTGGTGCCTGATTAGCAAACGCCACCTGGCGCGTGCCCTGGCACGGCTGGCGGAAATCGAACCGGACGTGGTGGCCCAGGTGCGCTGGCTCCCGGTGCAACTGTTGCCCGACCTTCCCGAAGAGGGTGTGCCGTTCGCCGAGTTCTATGTGCGCCGGTTGGGCAGCCCGCAGGCAGTCCTGGCCCGCCAGTTGCAGGTCCATGCCGCGGCGGCACAGGCCGGGCTGCAGATTGATTTTTCCCGCATCACCCGCATGCCCAACACACGGTTGGCGTTGCGGCTGCTGGACTACGCATCAACAGCTGGCAGCGAGCGCCAACACGATGCTGTGGTCGAAAGACTCTTTGCTGCCCACTTTCTGCAAGGCCGCAACATCGGAGATGTGGCGACCCTGGTCGCCCTGGCCCGAGCTTGCGGACTCGATGGTCCTGCGGTACACGCGCTGCTGTCGGACACGGCCTGGGCGGCAAGTGTGCTGCCACAACGCCCGACGGCCCGCGAAGGGGTTCCCTACTTCGTTTTCAACGGTCACTACGGGCTGTCCGGCTCGCACCCACCCAAGGTCTTGCTGCATGCCATGCTCCAGACTGTGGGCCGGGACGTGCGCCAGGAAGAAGCTGCCACATGAACTGCCCCACAGACCTGCCAGCCGCCAGTATTCCAGGGCCTGGCAGTCGCACCCTGCTGCGCCTGCAAGGCAAGACCATCGCGCTGTTCAATGTGGACGACGCGCTGTACGCCATTGACGACGCCTGCCCGCATGCCGGTGGGTCGCTTCTGACGGGAAAGCTGGGTGGCCGCATGCTGCAATGCCCCGCCCACGGGCTGAAATTTGACCTCGCCACCGGTTGCATGCGCAGTGGCGGTCTGGCCGCCACGACCTATACCGTGGCCTGGATCAACAACCGGCCCACGATCGCCCTTCCTGCATCCAACTCTTAGGACCCACACCATGACTGCCATTGCAAGCCTGACGCTGCAGGCACGCGGCCAGCAACTGTTTCCCGGTATGGTGGCCAGCGTCATCGTGGCCGCGGCGGCCAGCTTCCTGTCCGAGCACTACCAGGCGCCGGTCATGCTGTTCGCACTGCTGTTGGGCATGTCCATGAATTTCCTGTCCAGCGAAGGTCCGTGCAAGCCAGGCATCGAATTCACGGCACGCGAAATCCTGCGGGTGGGTGTGGCCCTGCTGGGCATGCGCATCACCTTCTCGCAGATCGCGGCGCTGGGCTGGCATCCGGTGGTGCTGGTACTGGTATCGGTGGTGGTGACGATTCTGGTGGCCATGCTGGTGGCGCGGGCCATGGGTTTTCAGACCCTGTTTGGCCTGCTGACCGGCGGCGCCACCGCCATCTGCGGCGCCTCAGCCGCGCTGGCACTGGCAGCCGCGCTGCCGGCGCACTCGGGCAAGGAGCGCGCCACCCTGTTCACGGTGATTGGCGTATCCGCGCTGTCCACGCTGGCCATGATTGTGTACCCCATGGTCGTCAATGCGCTGCATCTCGACCCCATCCAGGCCGGCGTCTTCCTGGGCGGAACCATCCACGATGTGGCGCAGGTGGTGGGCGCCGGCTACGGCATGTCGCAGGAAACCGGCGACACGGCCACGGTGGTCAAGCTGATGCGCGTGGCCATGCTGTTGCCGGTCATCATTTGCGCCACACTGATCACCCGGGCACGGGGCGCCACGGAGGGCGGAAAACGTCCGCCCCTGCTCCCTTGGTTCGCAGTCGGCTTCATTGTGTTGGCCGCCGTCAACAGCACGGGCTGGCTGGCACCTGTGGTGCAAAAGACGGCGAACGAAGCGTCCCGCTGGTGCCTGGTCATTGCCATCAGCGCCCTGGGCATGAAGACGCAACTCAAGGAACTGGCCTCGGTCGGCATCAAGCCCATCGTGCTGATGGTGGGTGAGACGACTTTCCTGGCAGTCCTGGTGTTGGTCATGATTCGCTGGGGCCTTTAGTCCACGCACAACAAGTAGCTCCCATGCATTCCTCCCACACAGCGACCGTGGTCATTGTCCCCGGTGCGCGCGACCATGTTGCCGGCCACTGGCAAACCATTCTGGAACAGAAACTATCGGCCAGTCGCCCGGTGGTCACGGTTCCCCATCTGCCTGCTGAAAAGCTCCACTGCGCGGCCCGCGTGGAGGCCATAGAGCGCACGGTGGCGGCCATCAAAGGCACCGTCATCCTCGTGGCGCACAGTGGCGGCGTGATTCTGGTGGCCCATTGGGCCCGGAAGTACCCGCGCACGATACAAGGTGCATTGCTGGCAGTACCACCCGATTTCGACCATCCCCTGCCCGCCGGCTACCCCACGATGGAGGAGCTGCGGTCCAACGGCTGGTTGCCGGTGCCGCGCGCGGCGCTGCCCTTCCCCAGCCTGGTGGCGGCCAGCACCAACGACCCGCTGGCCCGGCTGGACCGGGTCGAAGCCATGGCACGCGACTGGGGCAGCACTCTGGTAAACATGGGTGCCGTGGGGCATCTGAATCCGGCTTCCGGATTTGGCGAATGGCGCCAGGCTGACGACCTTATTCAGCAGTTGGAGCGCTAGCCCCCATCTTCTGTGCCCGCCAGGCAGCGGGTGCCATACCGAATTGCGAAATGAACCAGCGCGTGAACGAGCTGTGCACCGAATAGCCCAGCATGGCGGCAATGCGTCCCAGGGAGTAGCGCGGGTTCTCGATGTAGCGCACCACCAGGTCACGGCGCACACCGTTGATCAGGCCCGAAAAACTCTCGCCGGCGTCCCCCAGGCGGCGTTGCAGGGTGCGCACATTCATGCCCAGTGACTGGGCGATCTGCTCAATGGTGGCGCGCTCCATAGGCAGCAGCAAATAGATGGCCTTGCGTACTTCCAGCACCACCGACGGCTCGTTGGTCCCCGGCAATGATTCGACAAAGCGGCGCGCATAGCGGGCCATTTCGGGATCGGCCTTGGGGTTGGGTAAGTCGAGGTCGGCAGCGGCACAGACAATGCCGTTGAATTCGCTGTCAAAGTTCAGCGGGCAGCGGAAGATGCGTGTGTGCAGTTGCAGATCAGCGGGTTCGGCGTGGGTGAAGTTGACGCTGCGCGGATTCCAGTGGGAGCCCAGCAGCGCGCGGCAGGACCGGTACAGAATCGCCACCGCCAACTCGGTCGCCTGGCGGTTCTGGATGGGCGGCTCGATCACGATCTCTTCGCGGATGATGACCATGTTGCCCACGTCCTCGATGAACATCGCCAGCGACTGGTTCAGCAGGTGGCGGTACTCGATCATGGTCTGCAGCGCTTCACGCAGCGTGGCCTGGTGGGACAGCAGCAGGCTGACCTCGCCGAAGTTGGACAACTGCCGCAACTCGGCCATGCGCAGACCGAAATTGATGCAGTGCGACTCGGCTGCGGATGCCTCCAGCAGCGAAACCCCGGCCTGGACCGGTATCAGCTGCTCCGGATTGGCCAGCAGCTTGGTACTCAGGCCAAAACGGCGCAGCACGGGCTGCGGATTCAGTCCAACATGTTGCGCCACCTCCAGGTAGTTGGCGAGGGCGGCAGTACGAATCAGTGTGGCCACGGCGTCCAGGAGTAAAAGTGTGCGGTCCGGCTCAGGAACGGACCCATTGACATCATGCAGCAAAACGCGTCGGCATGACAAAAAAGAGGGGCTTGCGCCCCTCTGTCAATTCATCGCCCGAAATGTTGCTGGATCAGAAACGCATACCTGCAACCAAAGTCAGGTTGCTGCGATCCGCCAGGATGTTGAAATCCCCACCGGCAAGGCGGGTGTAGGCCACATCCAGATAGTACTTTTGACCCCACTCGGCGCGCAGGCTGGGGCGCACCGTGGTGCGGCCCTGCGAGTAGGTGCCGTCATACGAGTAGCCGCTGATGTCCTTGGCCAGGAACAGCGACGGCACCAGCGTGGCACCCCACAGGGCGTTCGGGTAGCGCGCCATCACGTTCAGGCGCAGGCCCACGGCATCGGTGGTCACAAAGCCGTCGGTCGAGCAGGTCTTGCCCGCCACGCCAGCCGGAATGCCATTGGCCGCAACGGCTTCCGAGCAGGCCGACATCGTGCCGTTCAGCTGGATGTTGGGCGCAGCGCCGTAGGAGAAGGCGCGGCCATACCGCAGCACATTGGGATCAGGCAGGTTGTCCACATGGCTCACGCCCAGCTCGGCCACGACGATTACGCGCTCGGCACCGAGTACCTTGGGCAGCACCTGGTTGCCACCGATCATGGCGGTGGTCACCCGCAGGCGGTCAAAGGCGTCGTACACGCTGCCCAGCGGCAGGGTGTTAAGACCCTTGGAGACGTTGAGCGCGGCATTGACGACCAGCGGCTGCAAGGCGGCGGTCAACAGGTCGTTGCCGTTCCAGTTCAGTTGGGCGTTGGGGCGCACGGCGAATTCGCCGTAGACACGGGTGCCCGGTGCCGGCTTGGTATCAAAGGCCAGGCCAAACAACTGGACATCGTTGGCGTAGCTCACGCCGTACTTCAGTCCGTTGGGGTCGGTGAGCGAGTTGAAGGCGTAGTTGAACACCGCGCCGGTAGGGCGCTGCGCGGCCGGCAATGGCGCCAGGTTGATGGGCGTGCTGTTGGCCAGGGCCACAGTGGGCGTGTAGATGCGGAAACCCGGCACGGTGCTGCTGGTGTTCATCGCATAGCCACGGAACTCGGTGTTGATCGCGTCGGCCAGGTAACGCAACGAAACGCCCCACTGGCCATCGTCCTTGGGGTTGGCGTCGGCGCCGCGGTGCACGTAGTAGCCACTTTTGAGCAGAGCCGGCTCACTCAGCGACGCCACGGTGGTCAGCGGGCTGCCCAGCGCCGCTGGGAAGGGGCTGGCGTTGCCAAACGCGGCTGCCAGGTTGCAACCCTGCGGCAGCAACGATGCCGCATCAAAGAAGGTGCCGCAACCGGGGAAGGCCGGCGTGCGATTCTCCAGTTTGATGAAGCCGTCAGCGCCCCAGTTCTTGCCAGCGGCCAGGCTGGCCGAGAGCATGGCGGTGGGCAGCTTACCGTCTTCGGGCAGGTTGCCAGGGCGCAGGGTGGCAGCCAAATCCTGGGGGTTGATGGCGGCATTGATGCCACCGCCAATGATCAGCGCCTTACCCCAGTCCAGTGTGTGGCGGCCCAACTTTGCCTTGACCTCGGTACCGTCGGCGGGCTTGAACGTGCCGTACAGGTAGACGTCGCGCAGCAACAGGTTGCTGAACTTGGCCTCGGGGGCAAAGCCGTTATCGCTCAGGGCACCTCCGGCCTGGTAGCCGTTGGCATAGTTACCGTAGGGGCGGCTGCCATTGGTCAGTTCGGTGTCGGTCCAACCGTAGGCGCGGGCGAAGAAGCCGTAGTCCTTGCCGTGGATGTCGAAGTCCACGGTGGCTTTCAGCACGGTGGACACTGCTCTGTTCTTCTCGAAGTTCATGTCGGCGGCACCGGTGGTGCCTACCAGCTTGCCCGCAGGCAGGCCCACGACCTGGGAATTGACGTAGGTGTAGGAATCAGGGCTGGGATCATCCATGCGGATCATGGTGCCGACCGTGGCGGTGCCAGTGAGCTTGGCGTCAAGCTCGCCGACCTTGAAGTCCAGGGCCAGGGCGGGCGCCGCCGCGCAGGCCAGAGCGGCCGCGAGTGCCACATGGGTAGGTTTGAAGGGTTTCATCGTTGTCTCCAGTTTTTTGCTTGGGGGGTGAATGGGGTGGATTCTTGACGCTTCACCGCAGCTGGACTTTTCAATAGGCGACAAGTAATTAGCTTTTCACGACAGCCTAGGGACAACCCTCGGATGCACTCCCTGCCTACAATGCAGGCCACCCAAAAGGCCTTGCGCCAGCCCCAGAAAGACATTGCATGAGCACCCCGACCCCCGCCACCGAATCCCCCGCCCTCCCCACGGCCGAAGGCCAGGAGAGCGCCAAGCCCTTCATGCGCACCATCAAGAGCTTTGTCAAGCGCGCGGGCCGCACCACCACCGGCCAGGCCAAGGCGTTTGAGGAATTGGGGCCGAAGTTTCTGCTCCCGTACCAGCAAAATGCTATCAATTTCGAAGCGCTCTATGCAGATTCCACGAGGGCTATCGGCCAGAATTCCTCAAGCCTTTCGCCCATTGTGCTGGAAATCGGCTTTGGCATGGGCGAGGCCACGGCCCACATTGCCGGCGTGCTGTCGGACACGCGCTTCCTGTGCTGCGAGGTGCACGAACCCGGCGTCGGCGCGCTCTTGAAGCGCATTGGCGAACAGGGACTGACCAACATCCGCATCTGCGCCCACGACGCGGTGGAGGTGATTGACCACATGCTGCCCGAGCAAAGCCTGGATGGCGTGCACATCTTCTTCCCCGATCCCTGGCACAAGACCAAGCACAACAAGCGCCGCCTGATCCAGTCCCCGCTGGTGGCCAAGCTGGCCCGCCGGCTCAAGGTGGGTGGCTACCTGCACTGCGCCACCGACTGGCAGCCCTATGCCGAGCAGATTCTGGAAGTGCTGAGCGCCGAGCCGCTGCTGAAGAACCGCGCGCTGGCCGCCAACCCCGAACTCAAAGGCTATGCGCCCAAGCCCCACTACCGCCCGCTCACAAAATTCGAGAACCGCGGCATCAAGCTGGGCCACGGCGTCTGGGATGTGGTGTTTGAACGGGTTTAGAAAGATGTGCGCCGACAACGGTCAGGGCGGCAACGGGTTTTGCGTAGGTAAAGGAGGAGCCCGCACCGCGGGCGGGGGACACGAAGCAAAACCCGTTGCCGCCCTGACCGTTGACCCTCAAGCAGACCATGGCCCTGCACCGGCCTAACCCTCCCCCCAGCCGAAACGGCGTCGGTGCCAGCTGCGTGGTGCTGCCCTCCGGCCCGTGGTTGACGATGCACAAAGGTCTTGTTGCGCGCTTTCCCGGTGTACCCGCCGCGGTCTGGCTACAGCGCCTGCAAGACGGTGATGTGATCGATGACCACGGCCAGACCATCACGCCGGATACGCGCTACGAAGCCGGACTGCGCCTGTACTACTTCCGCGCGCTGGCCGCCGAGCCCCACATTCCGTTTGAGGCCACCATCCTCTGGCAGGACGAGCATCTGCTGGTGGTGGACAAGCCGCACTTCTTGCCGGTCGTGCCCTCGGGCAAATACCTGCAAGAGACGGTGCTGATCCGCCTGAAAAATGCGCTGGGGATCGACGCCCTTTCCCCCATCCACCGCATCGACCGCGACACCGCCGGGCTGGTGCTGTTCTCCAAGCAGGTGGCCAGCCGCGGCGCCTACCAGGAGCTGTTTCGCACGCGCCAGGTGGACAAGACATACGAGTGCGTCGCCCCCTGGAACGCCAACCTGCCCTGGCCTGTCACGCGGCACAGCCGCATAGCGCCCTCCGCGCACTTCATGCAGCAGACCGAGGTGGATGGCGTACCCAATGCGCTGACGCACATCACGCCCCTCGCGGTACACGGCGCGCTGGCGCGCTACGCGCTGAAGCCGGTCACCGGCCAGCGCCACCAGCTGCGCGTGCACATGGCCGCGCTGGGTCTGCCCATCGTCAACGACGGCATCTATCCCACGCTGACGCCCGAGGGCAGTGCCGACTACAGCCAGCCGTTGCAGCTGTTGGCCCAGTCCATCGCATTCACTGACCCGATCAGCGGAGCGCCACGCCACTTCACCAGCCAGCGCACGCTGACGGCGCTTGTCACGCCATAGAGGGCTCCGACCGCTCCAAAAGAGGGGGTGACATTTGGAAATAACGGCTTCACAATGGAATCGGGTCAGGGATCGTCAGATGAACCATCAGGAGCGCGTGCCATGCTTCGCCTTCATGCCACCACGATTGCCCAGCGCCTGGGCCTTCTCATCGCCAGCTCCATTGCGGGCATCGCGATACTCTCAGCAATCTTCCTGTGGACGGAGCGAACCGTAGTTCTGGAGGAACGCCAGCTCGGCGTGCGACAGACGGTGGAGAGCGCGCACAGCCTGATTGCGCACTTTCACAGCCAGGCAACAGCGGGCAAGATGCCAGAAGACGAGGCCAAGCAACGCGCATTGGCGGCCCTCAAGGCTATGCGGTACAGCGGGGTCGAGTACTTTTGGGTCAATGACATGCAACCCAAGATGGTCATGCACCCCATCAAGCCCGAGCTTGATGGCAAGGACCTGACCGACAACAAGGACCCCACCGGCCTGCAGTTGTTCATGGAATTTGTCAAAACGGTCAAAGCCAGCGGCAGTGGATTTGTGGTCTATATGTGGCCCAAGCCCGGCAGCGACAAACCGGTGCAAAAAGTGTCCTACGTCAAGGGCTTCGAGCCCTGGGGCTGGATAGTGGGTTCTGGCGTTTATCTGGACAACGTCGACGCCACGATCGCCAAGCGGGTCATGAATGCGGGCTTGGGGACGCTGGTTCTTGCGGCCATCCTGCTTGCGCTCAGCGTGCTGATCACGCGCAGCATCCTGCGCCAGCTCGGTGGTGAACCGGGCGCTGCAGCCGACATCACCCACCGTATTGCAGAAGGCGACTTGACCGTACACATCCCGCTCAAGCCCAACGACACCACCAGCCTGCTGCACGCCATCCGGTCCATGCGCGACAGTTTTTCCGGCATCGTCGGGCAGGTCCGCTCGGGCTCGGAAGGGGTGGCCACGGCCAGCGCCGAGATTGCACAGGGCAACCACGATCTGTCGGCCCGTACCGAGCAGCAGGCCAGCGCGCTGGAGCAAACCGCAGCAAGCATGGAAGAGCTGGGCTCCACCGTGAAGCAAAACGCCGACAGCGCCCGCCAGGCCAACCAGCTAGCACAAAGTGCATCGACCGTCGCGGTCAAGGGCGGCGAGGTGGTGGGCCAGGTCGTGGAGACCATGAAGGGCATCAACGAGGCGTCACGCAGGATTTCCGACATCATCAGCGTGATCGATGGCATCGCATTTCAGACCAATATTCTGGCGCTGAACGCTGCTGTCGAAGCAGCGCGGGCCGGCGAACAGGGTCGCGGCTTTGCCGTGGTGGCATCCGAAGTGCGTGCACTGGCGGGCCGTTCAGCTGAAGCGGCAAAGGAGATCAAGACATTGATTGGAGCCAGCGTCGACCGGGTCGAGCACGGCACAACGCTGGTTGACCAAGCGGGCGCAACCATGAATGAAGTCGTCAGCGCTATCAAGCGCGTAACCGACATCATGGGAGAAATCAGCGCCGCCAGCCACGAGCAGTCCTTGGGAGTGGCACAGGTTGGTGAGGCCGTGGGTCATATGGACCAGACCACCCAACAAAACGCCGCTCTGGTGGAGCAAATGGCTGCAGCAGCCAGCGGACTAAAGAGCCAGGCCCAAGACCTGGTTCAAGTCGTAGCAGTTTTCAAGCTGGGTTCTCGTTAACCCCACTGCACCTTGCTGTTGGAGCTGTACCAGGTCTCCACACGGGTAGAGACTTCGTTTTCAATGCGCGAGCGCTTGATCTTCATGGTGGGTGTCAGTAAGCCGTTCTCGATGCTCCAAGGCTCCTGCGCCACAACGATCATCTGCAGCTTTTCGTGGCTGATCAAGCCGGCGTTGACATCCTTGAGCAATTGCGCCAGCTGGGCTTCCACGTCCTTGCGGAACGCGGCATCCTTGAGCTTGGGCCGCACATCTTCACCCAGCACCACCATGGCATATGCGGCTGGCTGGCCCAGGCCGGAGACCATGCTCATCTCGATCAGGGGGTGCGCGTTCAAGCTGTTCTCGATGGGCGCTGGCGCCACGTACTCGCCCTTGGAAGTCTTGAAAATTTCCTTCACCCGTCCGGTGATCTTCAGCAGGCCATCGGCGCGGCGCTCGCCACGGTCGCCGGTACGGAAGAAGCCATCGGCGGTGAACACCTCGGCATCCAGATCAGGGCGCTTGTAGTAACCCACCAGCTGACCGGGGGACTTGATGAGAATTTCACCCTCTTCGCTGATGCGCACTTCCACGCCTGGCAAGGGCACGCCCACGCAACCCGGCGCATTGATTTCCGGTGTGGAATTGTGCGAGTAGGCAAAGTCCTCCGACATGGCATAGCCCTCAATCATGTTGAGGCCCAGGCGTTGGTACCAGGAGATGAGCTCTGCCGGAATGGGCGCAGAGCCGCTGCCCGCCAGCAACGCCTGGTCCAGGCCCAGGTTCTTCAAAACCTTGCGCTTCACAATGCCGCTCAAAATCGGAATGCTGAGCAGGCGGTTGAGCTTCTTGGGCGGCATCTTGGCGAATACACCCTGCTGGAACTTGAGCCACAGGCGGGGAACCGAGATGAACGTGGTGGGCCTTGCACGGTTCAAATCCGCCACAAAGGTGTCCAGGCTTTCGGAAAAGAATACATGCGTCTTGCCGTCCACCATGGACATGGCCTCCACCCAGGCCCGCTCAAACACGTGCGCCAGCGGCAAGTAGGACAGGATGCGGTTGTCATCGATATCACCAATGCGCGATTTGACGTCTTTGGCAATATTCTCGGCAACCTTGGTGATGCGTTCAAAGCTGTGCATCACGCCCTTGGGCGTGCCAGTGGAGCCCGATGTGTACAACAGGATGGCGATATCCTTGCCATCGCGCGCGATGCGCCCGGTCAGGGGCTGGGTACGTCCGGTGATGGCATCCCACTGCTCGTAGCTGTTTTTGGGAGCCAAAGGGAACGAAATGCAGGGCAAGGTTGCGGGCACGCCGGGTTTTTGTGCGGGCCAGGTATCGAGCTTGCCGACAAACAGCAAACTGGCACCGCTGTGCTCCAGAACGTAGCTGATGGTCTCTGCCGTCTCGGTTGGGAAGATCGCCACGGTTGTGCAGCCCGCCATCCAGATCGCCAGCTCCGCCATGAAGAAGTGCGCGCAATTCTTGGACAGCAATGCAATGCGTGCACCGGGCTCCAGACCTTGCGCCTTGATGTGCGCAGCCATGCGGCGCGCCTGGTCCAGCGTCTGGCGCCAGGTGTAATCAATCACTTGCCCGCCACCAATGGGTTGGGTCAGGTAAACCCGGTCAGCCAGCTTGGCCTCATGGTCATAAACATAGTCCAGAATCAGTTTGGGTTTGGCCACCGCGGGTCTCCTTGAAAAGAATCGGAAAGAATACCGCATTAGGCGGCTCCCGACACCGGGAAAAGCCCTTAGAGACAGCGCCCTGTAAGACGGCACAGGCAACGCAAACGGTATATTCAAGCCACTTGGGCACCCTGCGGGACGCTTGCCCCCTATTTCCCCCCAATTTTTGGATGGTTTCTTTGAGTCCTGAACATTTGGCCGACCTGTCGCTGTCGGCTTTTGAAACCGTGGTTGGTTCCACGCCCGGCTTTCGCCCCCGCCCCGGCCAGCATGAGATGGCCGCCTGTGTGGCTGCCACGCTGGCCCGCGCGGACCTGGGTGAGCACCCCGCGCCCACCAAAGCCATTGCCGTCATTCAGGCGGGCACCGGTGTGGGCAAATCGGCCGCCTATGCATCGACGGCCATCGCCTTGGCGCTGGAACGCAAGACCCGCGTGCTGATTTCCACCGCCACCGTTGCGCTGCAAGAGCAGCTCATGACGAAAGATCTGCCCGCCCTGGCCCAGAGCATGGACAAGCCCTTTGTGTTTGCGCTGGCCAAAGGGCGTGGTCGCTATGTGTGCAAGCTCAAGCTGGAGCGACTGGTGGGCAATGGTGGCGTGGCCGAAGACCTGTTCGATGCCGATAACGACGCACCCAAGCCGGCCAAGTTTGGCACGGTGGTGTCACAGGAAGAGGCCGAGGAACGCCGTATCCACCTGTATGAAACCATGGCATCCATGCTGGCCGCCAGCAGCTGGGATGGCGACCGCGACAGCCTGAGTGACGCGCCCGATGCGCGCGACTGGTCCACCGTGGCCGCCGAGCGCCACACCTGCACCGTGCGCCACTGCCCGCGCTTTCGTGATTGCAGCTACTACGAAGCCCGCGCGCGACTGGCCGAGGCCAATGTCATCGTCGCCAACCACGACCTGGTGCTGGCGTCGCTTGGCATGAAGACACTGCCCGAACTGGACAACTGCCTGGTCATCTTTGACGAAGGCCATCACCTGCCCGCAGTCGCGCTGGATCAGTTCTCCAGTGCCATGGACATGAGCAATTTGCGCTGGCTCGACAAATTGCCCAAAATCCTGCAGGAGGTCAGCAGCGCCCTGCAATTGCACATTGGCGAGGACGTGGCCACTGTCACCAGCCAGCTCAAACAGGCCCTCACCCAATTGGCACGCATGGCCATGGACATGGTGTGGGCGCAAACCGGCCAAAACGCGCAGGGCGAAGGCCAGGACGGTACGCTGCGCTTTGCGCACGGTGTGCTGCCCGAGGCGCTGACGGAGACCGTGACCCAAATTCAGGCGCAGGCAACCGGCCTGTCCAAGGCGCTGGAAGCGCTGGGCGTGGAGGTGAAAGCCATTGCCAAAGAAGACCCGGCGCAGGCCACGCAGTGCGCCCAGCAATACGCCAAGCTGGGCGGCCTGGTGCCCCGCCTGGGCGCCATCGTGTCTACCGCCAGTTTGCTGCTGGAGCACGGTGAGCAACCCCTGGCCAAATGGTTGCAGGCCGAGAGCGAACACGGCTACCTGACCATGACAGCCCACGCCTGCCCCATCGTGCCCGGCGACCTGTTGCGCCAGTTCCTGTGGAGCCAGGTGCGCGGTGCCGTGGTGACGTCTGCGTCGCTGACCAGTTGCGGCAGCTTCGACTACTTTTTGCACGAGGCCGGGCTGATCAACAACCCGAACGTGCAGGCACTGGAAGTGGCCAGCCCGTTTGACTACGCCAGACAGGGTGTGCTCACCGTGGTGCATACCCGGGCCGACCCCAAGCAGGCCGATTCCTACACCCGCGAGATGGTGGCCGAGCTGATGCGCGATCTGGAACACGTGCGGCGCGGCGCATTGGTGCTGTTTACGTCCCGGGCTCAAATGCGCGTGGCGACCGAGGCGCTGCCGGGGCACCTGATGGACATGGTGCTGGTGCAAGGCACGCAGTCCCGCGCACGCCTGCTGGGCAGCCACATGGCGCGCGTGGAGGCTGGCTTTCCATCGGTAATCTTTGGCATGCAGTCGTTTGGCGAGGGGCTGGACCTGCCGGGCCCGCTGTGCGAAACGGTCTTCATCACCAAGCTGCCGTTTGCGCCGCCGTCGGAGCCGGTGGATGAGGCCCGCGCCGAGTGGCTGCGCAGCGTGGGGCGCGACCCGTTCAATGAACTGGTGATCCCCGCCACCGGCATCAAACTGCTGCAGTGGACCGGCCGCGCCATCCGCACCGAGGATGACCATGCGGCTGTCATTTGTTATGACAAGCGGCTGGTGTTGCAAAGCTATGGCCGGCGCATGCTGGCGGGGCTGCCTCCGTATCGGGTAGAGCAGCGCAAGGCTTGAGGAAAACCGGCCTCCAGCCCTCGTGAAATATGGGCATACCGCTATTACAACTGTAGCAATCGATACACGATAAATCAACGCAACACTGCGTGAGTGATGGTGCCGACGGTGTTCCCGCACCAGCTAGTGAGCAGCGCTTTCGGTCAGCTGGAACGTCCGTTGCGCGGCCCCAGAAAGAACCACAGGATCAATCCCAGCAGCGGGAGCAATACCACCGCAAGTATCCAAATGAGCTTCTTTTCGTTGCTGGCAGAACTCTGCACAATGTTGAGGATGGCCCAAATATCGCCTGCAAGTACCAGCAGACCCCACAATCCGTTGTATCCGAGGTTCATCTCAGTTTTTCCTTCACTTGTCTTTTTGATCGCCTAAACCATGTACGCTGTCTCAGCATCATCGCTGAAATTGACTGCTTGTGTTGAAAGGCCCAAATCGACCCATGCAGTTCATCAACTCCCCGGAAGATCGTCTGTGCAGAGCACGTGAACGGTCATATTTCGGTATCGAGCATGGCTTCCAACACCGATGCCAATTGATCGATAGCTCTCGCGAAAGATGTTGACTCTGTGTCCTCTGGACTTGACCCCGTCGTCAACTATCAAAGCGATGACATGCTCACGCGCAGAGTCCCGACCGTAGCTGATGTTTTCGCCACAGTGCGCGCGATAGCCCAAGCGCCTTGTGGCCCGCTCAGACGGGTCACTTCCATCGAGCCCTCGATGGCCCGTTTGCCCTGATTGCCCAGTCCCGCTGACGTGATCCTGGGCCGATTGAGATAGGCAGGAATTGAGATTTAAGGCTGGCAGGGGCTTGGTCGACCTCAAGAAGGTGATCGCCTCTGTTACAGCCGGCCGTCCCTCGATCATCCTCAGGGTACGTCCTTCTCTTCTGTGGAGCCGATCTTTGCCCAGTTTCCGGTAGTACTGCTCAAGGATGTTCGCATATACCTCGGGACTTGAGCGCGCAAGATTCACCTCATCGGTCATCCGCCTCTGTTCCGCCAAGCGCGCCATTGGTTGAGTGCAACCTACGCCCGAGGTCACCTGGCCCGCTGCAGTGGCTCCAAAGAGCATTGCGGCAGTCATTGCGAGAAGTTGAAGGGCCAGGAGCATGTGCAATGGCCAACGCCCGCGCTCACCGGCGGGCCGAGCAACGCGAGGCCCGCCGGTGAGCGCGTTGCCAGGCGACATGACCCATCTCCGGGTCACCGCGCGCGCCGGTAGTGCATGGCGACCGCGCCATTGCGGAGCGGCGTCGACGAGACCAGCTCGAGCCGTCGCGTGCTGGGTAGCCCGCTCTGATAAAGGGTCGGGCCGTGACCGGCGATCCTGGGGTGGACGAGGAACTTGTACTCGTCGATCAGATCCAGCCGGTCCAGCTCGGTGGCGAGCTTGCCGCTACCGAGAAGCACACCTGCCGGGGTCGCGTCCTTGAGCTTCTGCACGCCCGTACGCAGGTCGCCCGCGATGTGGTGGCTGTTGGTCCACGGGAAGTCCGTTCGGGTCGATGACGCCACGTACTTCGGCTTGGCCTCCAGCTTGACCGCCCACTCACGCATCGCTGGCGGCGCCCCCTCTTCGCCACGAGCGACCGCCGGCCAGTAGCCCTCCATCATCTCGTAGGTGACGCGGCCCCACAGCATCGCTCCACTCTCGTCCATGAGGCGGGTGAAGAAGGCATGTGTCTCGTCATCGGCGATTCCTTCCTGATGGTCGATGCAGCCGTCCAGGGTGACGTTGATACTGAAGGTCAAGAGTCCCATAGCGTCCTCCGTTCGAAATGCGGTCATTCGCGAGTAACTGCAGATGGGCCCAAGCGCCTCCCGCCTCACTGGCTCTGAAGTCTGACACTGCGTATGTCCATTTGCAAGTTTTCCAAACGAGCAGAAATGACTCGCTTCACCGCGTGCTGTTGCGGCCGTCGATCGAGCACAAGTAGCGCGTTCGATCATGGGCCAAAGTACGGTCGCTGAACACATAGTCGGACCGCGACTTGAGACTCTCGTACGCTTGCGCAATAGTAATATGGGAAGATTGGCCGAGTGGTTAGGGCATCGGCTTGATGAGCCATGACTCGGAAAGATGGGTCCGTCAGTTCGATCCAAGAAAAAAGGAAGGCTCATGTTCAAGATTTATGGGACCGATTGCAACAACCAGATCCACGCACAGGAAACGACTGATCTGGTCGCCGCTTTGCGAATCAGCAAAGAGATGCGTGACGCCGGCTACACCTTTGTCACTATGGCCAGCGAAAACCCAGAACACGTGGGAAAACCCGGCGTTGACACGATTGCGGACGGTAAGACGCCCGATGGCCATGACTACGATTGGTCCAAGGCTGGACGTGCAGGCAAGCCCCGCGCCGGCGACCGCGTGATTACAAAAAAAGACTTTTAGCGACCGGGTGGCGAGCCCGTGCCATATGCAGTTTTTTGTAGCTGTCGATCAGGCGCTGGTGCCTATCAAGCCCTTCCAGTTGGATGTTCGTTGGCGTCAAGCCAAAGAAACGCACGCTGCCGTCCACGGAGCCCAGCACCGCGTCCATCCGCGGATTGCCAAACATCCGGCGGAAATTGACCACGTAATCGTCCAGCTCCAGGTCGTCATCAAGCTGCACCTCCAGCACCACGTTCAAGGCTTGATAAAACAAGCCACGCTCGACCGTGTTGTCGTTGTACTGCAGATAGGCGCCCACCAACTCGTGCGCCTCCTCAAGATGCTGCAAGGCCAGATGAATGAGCAGCTTCAACTCCAGAACCGTCAGCTGGCCCCAGGCCGTGTTCTCGTCAAATTCGATGCCGATCAAGGTGGCGATGTCGCCATAATCATCCAGCTCGTTGTTCTCCAAACGCTCCAGCAGTGCTTCCAGGCCTGCGTCGTCTTGGGCGTGCAGGTTCAAGATATCGGCGCGGAACAACAATGCCTTGTTGGTGTTATCCCAGATCAAATCGTCTACCGGATAAATTTCCGAATAGCCGGGCACCAAAATCCGGCAAGCAATGGCGCCTAGCTGGTCATGGACTGCCGTGTACACCTCTTTGCCCATGTCTTCAAGAATGCCGAGCAAGGTCGCGGCTTCCTGCGCATTGGAATTCTCACCCTGGCCAGAAAAATCCCACTCGACAAAATCGAAGTCCGCTTTGGCACTGAAAAAGCGCCACGACACAATGCCGCTGGAATCGATGAAGTGTTCAACAAAGTTGTTGGGCTCCGTCACCGCTTCACTGGCAAAGGTGGGCCGAGGCAAATCGTTCAGACCTTCAAAGCTGCGGCCCTGCAGCAGTTCCGTCAGACTGCGTTCCAGCGCCACCGCTAAGCTGGGGTGCGCACCAAACGAGGCAAAGACACCGCCTGTGCGCGGGTTCATCAGCGTGACGCACATCACCGGGTAGGTTCCACCCAGCGAGGCGTCCTTCACTAGCACCGGAAAGCCCTGCTCTTCCAGGCCCCGAATGCCGGCCAGAATGCCAGGGTATTTCGCCAGCACGTGCTGCGGCACATCCGGCAAGGCGATTTCACCTTCCAGAATTTCGCGCTTGACCGCCCGCTCGAAAATCTCGGACAGGCATTGCACTTGTGCTTCGGCCAGCGTGTTGCCGGCACTCATGCCATTGCTCACAAAGAGGTTTTCGACCAGGTTGGAAGGGAAATACACCACTTCGCCGTCGGACTGCCGCACATAGGGGAGCGAGCAGATACCACGCTGCACATTGCCCGAGTTGGTGTCGATCAGATGCGAGCCACGCAATTCGCCATCGGGGTTGTAAATTTCCAGGCAATAGGCATCCAGAATTCCCGACGGCAACGCATCTTTCTTGCCCGGCTTGAACCAGCGCTCGTTCGGGTAATGGACAAACGCCGCGTTGGCGATGTCTTCGCCCCAGAACGAGCCGGCGTAGAAGTGGTTGTTGTTGAGGCGCTCGATGTATTCGCCCAACGCCGACGCCAACGCGCTTTCCTTGGTCGCGCCCTTGCCGTTGGTGAAGCACATTGGCGAGTGCGCATCGCGGATATGCAGCGACCACACATTGGGAATGATGTTGCGCCACGAAGCGATTTCGATCTTGATGCCCAAGGCCGCCAGAACGCCAGACATATTGGCGATGGTTTGCTCCAGTGGCAGATCCTTGCCCGCAATATAGGTGCTGGCGTCAGAGGCCGGCTTCAAGGTCAGCAAGGCCTGGGCATCGGCATCCAGGTTCTCGACCGCTTCAATCACAAACTCAGGCCCGGCTTGCACGACTTTCTTGACCGTGCAACGCTCGATGGAACGCAAAATGCCCTGGCGGTCTTTGTCGGAGAGTTCCGCCGGCAATTCGACCTGGATCTTGAAAATCTGCTGGTAGCGGTTTTCCGGATCCACAATGTTGTTCTGCGACAGGCGGATGTTGTCGGTCGGAATATTGCGTGTGTCGCAGTACAGCTTCACAAAGTAAGCCGCACACAAGGCCGATGAAGCCAGAAAGTAATCGAACGGCCCCGGCGCCGAGCCATCGCCCTTGTAACGGATAGGCTGGTCTGCCACTACCGTGAAGTCATCGAACTTGGCTTCAAGCCGAAGCTTGTCGAGAAAATTAACTTTGATTTCCATGGGCGATTCTCAAAAATGGTGTTCAAAGTAAGGTGGCCGCTATTATCCGTCGCCCCCGCGTATTGCCGGGCGGTGAGCTGCTGATTCCACAGCCACGCCGCCAGGATGGCCGCAGCCAGCGGTTCACCCAAGGTGCCGAACACTGCGGATGTTGGCGGCAAATTCCGCGCACCCCAGGCGAAGGCGAGATACGCGATGGAAGTCGTCACGATGCCGGTGTATCCCACCTGTAGCCACGCCAGTGCCAAAACCAGAGTAGTGGCAAGCCCAGCGCAAACCGGGCCAGTGAGAGGCTGTGGGGTTGATACCCGCATCCATGGCCGACTGGGCCACCAGTGCGCCAACGCCCCAAAGAAATCCTGCCAAGAGGACGTACCACCAAGCTTTGGCTGCAATTGAGTTCAAGGCAAAAATTGCCCTCCAGACCCCGCAGAATAAGCGCAATACGCTATTACAACTGTAGCAAGCGACGGAACGACGGGCATTCCATGTGGCTGGGCGCGGGGCAGTCTACGGCGTGGCGCAGGCCGTTGCGCATGGCCTGCAGCCGCTTGATCAGTGCGTCGACCTGATCGGCCTTGGCAGCCAGCATCTTGCGGTCGATATTGGGCCGCTCGTCCGCAGAAAACATCTGCGCAATCTCATCCAGCGAAAAGCCGGCCGTCTGCCCCAATGCGATGAGGGCGAGCTGCTCCAGCACGGCGGGCGAGAAGGTGCGGCGCAGGCCCTGCCGGCCCACCGAGGCGATCAGGCCCTTCTCCTCGTAGTAGCGCAGCTTCGAGGCCGGCATGCCGGAGCGCTTGGCGACTTCTGCAATGTCCATAGGAAAGAAATGTCTTGACTTCAAGTTGACTTGAATTCGTATATTGCCCTTACCGAATCAACCCGTCAACTGAAAGGACACTCCATGACACCATTTGATGAAGAACTCTTGCGCACTGCCGCCATCGGCATCGCCGCGACCGCCGTGATGGACCTGTGGCTGCTGCTGCTCCAGTCCCTGCACGTGCCCACGCTCAACTTCGCGCTACTGGGGCGCTGGGTGGGGCACATGCCGCGTGGCCGCTGGGCGCACGATGGCATGGCCAAGGCAGCGCCCGTGCGGGGTGAGCTGGCGCTGGGCTGGACCGTGCACTACGCCACCGGCATCGCATTTGCGCTGCTGCTGGCGTACGCAGCCGGCCCGCAATGGCTGCAGGCGCCCACCGTGGCTCCCGCGCTGGCCCTGGGCATGGGCACGGTGGCCGTGCCCTTGTTCCTGATGCAGCCCGCCATGGGTGCGGGCATTGCCTCAATGCGCACGAAAACACCCGCGCTGAACTGTGTGAAGAGTCTGGCCAACCACACCGTTTTCGGACTCGGCCTGTACGTATCGGCATTTGCCGCATCCATCTTTTTTTCCTAGGAGCAACCCACCATGAAACACATCGCAGTCATTTACCACAGTGCCCACGGCAACACCGAGCACTTTGCCCGCCACGTCATGGCCGGCGCGCGCAGCGTGCCCGATACCGAGGTCAGCCTGCTCAAGGCCGAGGACCTCTCCCGCGACCCCGACCAACTACTCGCGTTCGACGGGTTCATCTGGGGCTCGCCCACCTATCTGGGCGGGGTCAGCGGGCCTTTCAAGTCCTTCATGGATTCCACCGGGCGGCTGTGGCGCACGCAACAGCTCAAGGGCAAGCTCGCTGCAGGCTTCACCGTGTCGGCGCTGCCGTCCGGCGACAAGCAGAGCACGCTGCTGTCCATGTTCACGTTCTCCATGCAGCACGGCATGGTCTGGGCCGGCAACCCCTTCCTGCCCGAGCAGCAAAGCGGCGTGCCCTACGAGCAGGCGCTGAACCGCCTGGGGTCGTGGACCGGCATGATGGCGCAGGCCGGGCATTCCGCACCGGGGCAATCCTTTGCGCCGGGAGATGTGCGCACGGCCGAGGCCTTTGGCCAGAACTTTGCCAGCGTGCTGGGACGCATGGCGGTGCTGGAAGAGGAGCTTGCCTGATGCTGCCCGCCCGCTTTGCTCCCGTGCTGTTTGGCCTGATCCTGTCGGGGCTGATGTCTCTGGTGGTGTCCGGGATTGCCACCTTCCGCGCGACCGGCTTGGTGGACCACTTTCTAGCCCTGTGGATCGGCGCCTGGCTGGCCGCGTGGCTAGTGGCCTTCCCCCTGGTCCTGCTGGTGGCCCCGGTCACGCGGCGCATCGTGCAGCGGCTGGTGGACAGTCGAGAGGCGACCTGATTGCGGGCACACGCTGGCAGGTGCGCCATTCAGCCAGATTTGCTCTTCGTCTAGTCGGGCTGCGTTCGCAGGGTCGGTGTCGAAGGTCACACCAAGGAGTTGCGCGACAGCGGGATTCTCAATGGGTAGCTCCCAGGTCAGGAACACCTGGGTGCAGTCCTGCTCAGGCGAGAAGTCGGCCAGATCGAAGCTACTGCGGTGGCGAGCGATGACGGCATGGGGCTGGCCGGTGTCGAAGACCAGCATCGTGCCCCGGACCAGTGGAATGCGAAGGCCGGTTGACGGGAAGTGCACATCCAGGCCCCGGTCCTCGCTCAGAAACAGATTGCAAAAGGCAGCGCCACCATACTGCGCGCCGTCGTGGTGGTACTTCGCGCCACGACAGGCCATCAGCGCTACGTCGCTGGAGGCCAGCACATCCCGCAGACCGAGTGCGCGCGTCCAGTCGGATGCCGCCTGCACGCAGTGTTTGTAGTCTGGCCAGCGGGTTCGCGCACGCGCCAGGGGCAAGACCTCGACGTCTCCGGGTTCCAGACCCAAACGCTGCGAAATGTCCCTGTCCCAATCGGCGCCCAGTCGGGCCGGCGGTGCGGGGATGTCAACCGTGCCGGACAGCACGACACCACTGACGCTGCGGCTGCGGATGGCATCGCCACTCCAGAAAAAGGACGTGAGGCAATCTGGCGCAGGATGCGGCTTTGGAGGGCGGCTCATCCGGGGCAGTGTACCCAGGAGAGGGTGCGATACTTCGTCGCCACTGTCCCCTGAGAGGTTGTCGTTGTGAAATCGTTTCTGCAGCGCTGGCTGCCCTGGTTGTTTGGAAAGCCGGCGCCCCGGCGCGAAACGGGGCACCTGGCACCGGCACCGGCGGCGGAACGCCGTGCCCCCTTGCCGTCCGCGGACGGTGAAGCCAAAGCCGCATCCGAACTGACCGCCATCAGCGCGCGCCGGCCCCTGATTGCGTCCAGCGGCGCAGTGGCGGGTTTTGAGTTTCGCATTGGCGAGGATGTGGCACGGTATCTGAAGCGCCAGTCCGACGCCCATGCGCGATCGGCCCGCGTGGTGGCGTTGCTGACGGCGGCCTACGGCATTGGGCAAACCGGCCGTATCGGCTTTGCCCGCATGCCGGCCTGGTGGCTGGTGCATGCGGCCGAGGCCAATGTGGGACCTGGCGTTTTGATCGGACTGGAATCCATGCCATCGGTGGTGCCGATCCCGCAATCCTCCGCAGCCATCGAGCAGGCCGTCCTGATACTGCGGGCCAAGGGTGTCCAGGTGGGCTGGGAACCGGACTTTGATGGCCACATGCTGCCGGACTTTGTGATGCTGCGCCAGGGTGCCAGCGCCATGTCCACGCTGCTGGACTCCATCCACACATGGCCCGCGACGTGGCAAAGCCTGCCGATTCTGGTCACCGACATTAGTGACGTGGAGGAGCTGGAAATGGCCCTGTACAACGGCGTGACCTACGCATGTGGTGTGCTGGACCGCGATGCCGTTTCGGCAACTGCGTCCGCCCAGTCCCCGGTCCCGCCGGAGGTACGGCGCGTAGGTTTGTTGCTGAACCAGTTGGTGGCGGGGGCCGATACAGCGGTCATCGTCGACGAAATCAAGGGCGACGTCGGCCTGTCGTACCGGCTGCTGCGCCTCATCAACAACTCCAGCTATGCGCAGCTGGGCAGCCACGCCAGCGTGGAGCAGGCGGTGCTGCTGCTGGGACGTTATGAGCTGTACCGGTGGCTGTCCATGCTGCTGGTCGAGTTTGCCGGCAGCCGCAAGGCCGCGTCGGCCCTGCAGGAGCTGACCCTGTGGCGCTCGCGTCTGATGGAGCTGGTGGCCATCGAAAAGCACGAAAACGCACCGGACCAATTTTTCACACTGGGCTTGGCGTCCATGTTGGGCCAGTTGCTGAAGATCAGCCAGGCCGAGGTGATCAGCACACTGAACCTGCCGGCACCCGCCAGCCAGGCCCTACTGGAAGGAACCGGACCGTGGCAGCCCTACCTGGCGATGGTGCAGCACCTGGAAGCACGCACGCCAGACCTGACCGTGGAGCTGGCGCCGCATTTCCGCGACACGGCCAGGCTGCTGATGCTGTCCGACCAGGCCTGGCACTGGGCCGCCGAGCAGACCGCGCTGAGCAATGTACCGGCCAGCCCACCGGGGGTCACTGCATAGAGGTCGGTGTACCATTTGCGAATGTGCCCTCCCATTCGCTCCAGAATATCGACACCCGCCCGCTACGCCGTGCCGCTGCTGGTCGCACTTGCTCTGGCAGGCTGCGAATCCATGTCGGTGTCCGAATGCAAAGTCGCGGATTGGACCCGCGTGGGTATGACGGATGGAGCGACAGGCGTGAATGTGCAGCGTCTTGCCGACTACACCGAGGATTGCGGCAAGGCTGGCATCGTGCCTAACGCCCAGGCCTACCGGCGCGGTTGGGATGCCGGCATCGTCCAGTTCTGCACGCCGGCCAATGGCTGGCGCGAGGGCGTGGCTGGCAATTCAGGCAAGGCTTCCGTTTGTCAGGGCCAAGCCGGTTACGCCGGGTTCTCGCACTACCTGGAGCTTGGCATGCAGGTCCACCGCATGCAGGAAATGCTGCAGCACAATGCCCAGGAATCGAACCGCCTGCAAGCACGACTGGAAGCATCCAAAAGCGACGAAGAAAAAAAGAATCTGCGTGAAGACCTGCGCCACGTCGACCGTGAGCAGCTTCGTCTGCGCAGGCTGCTGACGCAGCAACAGATGCTGGCCCCTTAGGCGCTGCGCCGGGCCCGGCATCAGCCGATGTGTTGCGCGAACTGCGTTTTGATCTCCGCCATGGCCTGTGCATCCAAGCGATTGCCATACTGCGTGACCACCCGGCCCGCCGCCTGATTGGCCAGCCAGGCTGCCTGCGCGTGGCTGTGGCCGTGGGTGACGGCGTACAAAAATGCTCCGGCAAACATGTCCCCGGCGCCATTGGTGTCCTTGGCGGTGACGCTGGCAGCGGGCACCGCCGTGCGCTGTCCACCTTCGAGCACCAGGCAGCCTTTGGCGCCACGGGTCAGGCACACGGTGCGTGCGGCCTGGCTCACCTTCTGGCAGAACACATCCAGGTCCTGCGAGCCACACCAGACCTGTGCCTCTTCCTCGTTGCAAAACAGATAGTCCAGACCGTCGCCCACCATGGCGTCCAGCCCGGCACGGCAGAAGTTGATCATGCTCATGTCGCTCAGCGTTGCAGCCAATGCAACACCGGCCTCACGGGCCATGGCTCGCCCCTGGAGCGCCGCATCCAGCCCGGTCGGTGACGCGGCCAGGTAGCCTTCCATGTAGTACACCTTGGAGCGCGCAATGTCGTGCGGATGCAGGGCGTGGTGGTCCAGGTGGGCGGTGGCACCCAGAAAGGTGCTCATGCTGCGCTCGGCATCCGGTGTGACCATCACCATGCAGCTGCCGGTCTGGCCGGGCGCAGGTTTGGTGTGGGTCAGGTTGGTGGCAACGCCATTGGCCACCAGGTCTTCCCGGTAAAAAGCGCCCAGCTCGTCATCGGCCACGCGGCACGAGTAAAACGCCCTGCCGCCCAATTGGGCCAGTGCCACCACCGTGTTACCGGCCGAGCCACCACCGGTGCGCCGCGCGTGCGCGCCATGCACATGGGCCAGCAACGCAGCGCGCCGATCCAGGTCGATCAGCGTCATGTGCCGCTTCTCAACGCCCATGGTCTGCAACTGCGCATCGGTCACTTCGTATTCGGAATCTACCAACGCGTTGCCGATGGCGTAGAGGTCGTAATGTGTCATGGGGTCTTGTGTCTGAAAGGGCTAAGGAGTATGCGGGGACTATTGCTCGGCAAATGCCCGTTCAATCACAAAATCGGCCTGCTTGGTGGTGTTGCCTTCCATGAAGCCGCGCTTTTCCAGCATGTGCTTCAGGTCACGCAGCATCGCCGGGCTGCCGCACAGCATCACGCGGTCGGTCTCGGGATTGAGCTTGGGCAGGCCAAACTCGGCTTCGATGGTCCCGGCTTCAAAGAGGTCGGGAATACGGCCCCGGTTCTTGAAGGTTTCGCGCGTGACCGTGGGGAAGTAGTGCAACTGCTTGGTGACCATTTCTCCCAGGAATTCGTTGGCCGGCAGGTCAATCGTCAGGTAGTCCATATAGGCCAGCTCGGCCACCTCGCGCACACCATGCACCAGCACCACTTTTTCGAATTTCTCGTAGGTCTCGGGGTCGCGCACGATGCTCAAGAACGGCGCCAGGCCAGTGCCCGTGCCCAGCAGGTACAGCGTCTTGCCGGGCAGCAGGTAGTCGATCAACAACGTGCCCGTTGGCTTGCGGCCCACGACGATCTTGTCGCCCACCTTGATGTGCTGCAGGCGCGAGGTCAATGGACCGTCCTGTACCTTGATGCTCAAAAATTCCAGATGGTCTTCGTAGTTGGCGCTGACGATGCTGTAGGCACGCAGCAGCGGCTTGCCGGTTTCCAGGCGCAGTCCGATCATCGTGAAGTGCCCGTTGGAGAAGCGCAGCGCCGGGTCACGCGTGGTTGTGAAGCTGAACAGGCGGTCGGTCCAGTGGTGGACGCTCAATACGGTTTCTTCCAGAAATGCACTCATGGGGACCCTTGCGATGATTCAAAACGAACTTGGGGAAAACCCTTTAGTGTAAATCGTTCCGAAGAACCGCCTGTCGCCGCCTTTACCGACGGTCGACGCCTGTATGTCGCGCAAGGCGGACGGTGGGGCTTGCGAGATTAGCCCTAGGAACTGGAAGCAGTTTTGCGGCTATTTCCCACCCCAACGCCACGCTGGCGGTTCACCCTTGGCCGAACACACTGCAAGTAGCGCTGCAACAACGCCCACCATGAAAACTCCATACAGCAATGGCTGCTCCTCGCGCGGGATGAAGATACCACCAAGTACGCAAAGCGAGAACGCAACAGCAAGTGTTGCCCAGCCCTGCCAAACCGTCGGCAAGCCCCAGCCCCAACCATGGGTTTTCGCAGGAAACCAATACGTAACTTGCTTTGTCATGATGTACCTCCCCTGAACGCTAATAGGTATTGATAAGGGTGATGAATTTCACCCTTGACGAACGTATTGCAGAGTGAGTTCATGCCAGATGCTGGCTTAGCAGGCAATGTACCTGATTGTCCGCGTCCGCCCCACTGCGGCCCAGAACACAACCTAGCATTTCCCTCCCCAGCCAACACGCCACCCGCAGGGTTTGGGGCATTGGTCCCCGCCGATTTGCTGGCCAGCAGGACAGATGAGGCGGGGGCCAATGCCCCAAACCCTGCCCCCACAGACCTCATGCGCTACAAAATAAGTAGCGACCTACGCATATTGCACGAGGGCTACAGCCTCAAAATTCCTCTACGCAAACGTTGGCGCGTTGGCTACCGCCAGAGCCGTCATGTTCACCACCCGCCGTACCGTGGCCGAGGGTGTCAGGATGTGCGCCGATGCGGCGGCGCCCAGCAGGATGGGGCCTACCGTCACGCCGTGACCGGCGGTCATCTTCATAACATTGAACAGGATGTTGGCCGAGTCCAGGTTCGGGCAGATCAGCAGATTGGCCTCGCCGTGCAGCGTGGTGTCCGGCAGGGCGGAACGGCGCACAGTCTCGGACAGGGCCGCATCGCCCTGCATTTCGCCATCACATTCGATATCGGGCGCCATCTTGGCAAACAGTTCGCGCGCCAGGCGCATCTTGCGTGCCGAAGGACGATCCGAAGAACCAAAATTCGAATGCGACAGGAAGGCCACCTTGGGCGGCACGCCAAAGCGGCTGACTTCCTGCGCCGCCATCAGCGCAATGCTGGCCAGTTGCTCGGCCGTGGGGTCTTCGTTCACATAGGTGTCGGCAATGAACAGCGCGTATTTTTCCAGCATCAGCGCGTTCATGGCAGCCAGGCCGGTCGCACCGGCCCTGAGGCCAATGATGTCGCGCAGGTGCTGCAAGTGGGTGTCAAAGCGACCCACCATGCCGCACAGCATGGCGTCGGCGTGGCCCAGCTTCACTGACAGCGCGGCAATGGTGGTGTTGGATCGGCGCACTGCGGCCTTAGCGGCTTCCGGCGTCACGCCGTGACGGCCCATCAGCTTGTGGTACAGCTCCCAGTACTGGCGAAAACGCGGATCGTCTTCGGGGTTCACGCAGTCCGCATCACGCCCCAACTGCAGGCGCAGACCGGCCTTGGCCAGCCGGGCCTGGATCACGGCCGGGCGGCCAATCAGGATGGGATGGGCCAGGCCTTCGTCCACGGCCACCTGGGCGGCGCGCAGCACGCGCTCGTCTTCCCCTTCGGCATAGGCCACGCGTTTGGCGGCGGGCAACACGGCCTTGGCCGCGCCGAACACCGGGCGCATGAACATGCCGGTTTGGTAGACAAAGCGGGACAACTGTTGGCGATACGCCTCCATGTCCTGGATGGGCCGTGCCGCCACGCCGGACTCAAACGCGGCCTGGGCCACGGCCGGCGCGATGCGCAAAATGAGGCGCGAATCAAACGGGGTGGGGATCAAATAATCGGAGCCAAACACCAGCTCCTTGCCGGCGTAGGCGTTGGCCACTTCTTCGCTGATGTCGGCCTTTGCCAGATCGGCAATCTGGCGCACGCAGGCCAGCTTCATGGCCTCGGTGATCTTGGTGGCGCCGCAGTCCAGTGCGCCGCGGAAGATGTACGGAAAGCACAGCACGTTGTTGACTTGGTTGGGGTAGTCCGAGCGGCCAGTGGCGATGATGCAGTCCGGGCGCACGGCCTTGGCCAGCTCGGGGCGAATCTCGGGCTCGGGGTTGGCCAGCGCCAGAATGATGGGCTGACGTGCCATGGTCTTGACCATGTCCTGCGTCAACACACCGGCCGTGGAGCAGCCCAGGAACACATCCGCGTCCTTGACCACATCGGCCAAGGTGCGGGCCGACGTGTTCTGCGCAAAACGCGCCTTGGATTCGTCATAGCCGCCGGGGCGGCCCTCATAGATCACGCCCTTGGAATCAACGGCAAACACGTTCTCCACGCGCACGCCCAGGCCCACCATCACGCCCAGGCAGGCCAGCGCCGCAGCGCCTGCGCCGGACACGGCAATCTTCACGTCCTCGATGCGCTTGCCCACCAGCTCCAGGCCGTTGATCAGGGCCGCGCTGGAGATGATGGCCGTGCCGTGCTGGTCGTCATGGAAGACCGGAATGCCCATGCGCTCGCTGAGTTTCTTCTCGATGTAGAAACACTCCGGCGCCTTGATGTCTTCCAGGTTGATGCCGCCCAGCGTGGGCTCCATGGCGGCGATGATCTCGACCAGCTTGTCGGGGTCGTTCTCGGCCAGTTCGATGTCGAAGACGTCGATGCCGGCGAACTTCTTGAACAGGCAGCCCTTGCCCTCCATCACCGGCTTGCCGGCCAGCGGGCCGATGTTGCCCAGGCCCAGCACCGCCGTGCCGTTGGTGATGACGCCCACCAGATTGCCGCGCGACGTGTACTCCACCGCCAGTGACGGGTCGGCCTGGATGTCCAGGCAGGGGTAGGCCACACCCGGCGAATAGGCCAGCGACAGGTCGCGCTGGTTCGACAGCGGTTTGGTGGGGGTGACCGAAATCTTGCCGCGGGTGGGAGTGCGGTGGTATTCGCGGGCTGCTTCGCGCAGGGCCTGTTCAGCGGGTGAAAGTTCGCTCATGATTGTTGTTCTCCAGTTATCCGGTTGTATGGAAACGCACGGTGTTCAGTCGCCCAGGCAGATCCCGAGATCGCGCGCCGTTTGCAGGGTGTCACTGTCCATGGGGACCGCCTTCATGCGTCCGGCCACTTCTTCCAGTGCGATGTAATTGACGTTGGGAAAGGCCAGCGCCACCATAACGCCGGACATGCCTTCTTCCAAAGCGCGTACCGCTGCAGCGCCAAAGCGCATGGCGGCCAGGCGGTCAAACGAGGTGGGGCTGCCGCCGCGCAGCAAGTGGCCCAGCACGACCACGCGGGTGTCCTTGCCGGTGCGCTCCTGCAGGGCTTTGGCGACCCGCTCACCCATGCCGCCCAGGCGCTCGGCATGGCCAATCTCGGCGGGGGCCTGCAATTCAGTGTGACCATCCTTGGGGGCAGCGCCTTCGGCTACGACGACGACGGAATACAAATGGCCTTCGGCATCACGGGTGTGGATATGGTCCACCACCCTGTCGAGGTCAAAGGGAATCTCCGGCATCAAAATGGCGTGGGCATTGCCGGCGATGCCGCAGTGCAAGGCAATCCAGCCGGCATAGCGGCCCATGACCTCCACCACCATCACGCGCTGGTGGCTCTCGGCCGTGCTGTGCAGGCGGTCCAGACACTCGGTGGCAAAGGCCACCGCCGTGTCAAAACCGAAGGTGGTCATGGTCTTGTCCAGATCGTTGTCAATGGTCTTGGGCACGCCCACCACGCGCAGACCCTTCTTGTGCAGGGCATCAGCAATGGTCAACGAACCGTCACCGCCAATCGACACCAGGGCGTCGAGTTCCTTCTTGGCGAAGTACTCCAGGATTTCGCCGGAGCGGTCCAACTCATGGGTCGTGCCATCGGGCATGCGGGTCGGAAAGTGCAGCGGGTTGCCCTTGTTGGTGGTCCCCAGCATGGTGCCGCCCAGGTGCCCGATGCCGCGCACCTTGTCGCGGGTCAGGCGGAACACGCCGCCTTCCACATAGCGCTCGGGGAACAGGATGCCGTTGAAACCGTCGCGGATGCCATAGCACTCCCAGCCCCGGTTGATGGCTGCAATCACCACCGAGCGGATCACCGCATTGAGTCCGGGGGCATCACCGCCGCCGGTACAAATGGCAATGCGGCGAATGGAAGATGGGGGCATGCAAACTCCTCGTCAAATCATCAAATATCTTCCGGCACCATCTTGATGGCACCACACGGGCACTCGGACACGCAGATACCACAGCCCTTGCAGTAATCGTAATTGAAATCAAAGCGTTTACCAGGCCCATGCTTGATCACGGCGTTGTCCGGGCACACACCGTAGCAGTTGTCGCACTCAAAGCAATTGCCACAGGACAGGCAGCGCCGCGCCTCGAACAGGGCATTGGTTTCGTCCAGACCGCCCTGCACTTCCTCAAACGTGGATTGGCGGCGGATGATGTCCAGCATGGGGCGCACGGTTTTGGGTGCGTCGCTGTAGTACCAGGTGTTGAGTTTGTCGAAACTGGCAATCTCATGCTTCCCGGCGGGTGTGTAGGTGCTGCCCTTCAGCCACGCGTCAATATTGCGCGCCGCCTTCTTGCCGTGGCCAATGGCCACCGTGACATTGCGCTCGGCAGGCACCATGTCGCCGCCAGCAAAGATGCCGGCGTGGCCGGTCATCATGTTGGCATCGACCTTGACCACGCCGTCTTCCACGGCCAGCCCCGGTACGCCCTCGATCAGCGACAGGTCCACATCCTGGCCCAGCGCCAGCACCACGGAGTCGGCCTCCAGTGTCTCAAACTCGCCGGTGGGCTGTGGAAAGCCCTTGTCGTCCAGCGCCATCTTCTCCACCGTGATCGATGATTCACCGGCCTGCTTGATGGTGGACAGCCACTTGATCAGCACGCCTTCCTGCAGGGCTTCTTCGACCTCAAAGTCATGCGCGGGCATCTTCTCGCGGTTGCGCCGGTAGACGATGATGGCTTCGGTTGCTCCGAGTCGTTTGGCGGTGCGCGCCACATCGATGGCGGTGTTGCCGCCCCCATAAACCACCACTTTGCGACCCAGCATGGGTTTGTCTTCGCCTTCCATCGAGCGCAGCACAGCCACCGCATCCAGCATCTTGGCCGAGTCACCGGCGGGGATAAAGGCGCGCTTGGCGATGTGGGCGCCAACCGCCAGAAACACCGCATCAAAGCCGCCCTGCCGCTGGGCATCCAGTACGTTGGACACCTTGACACCGTATTCAATGCGCACACCCAGGTCGACAATGCGCTGCACCTCGGCATCCAGCACCTTGCGCGGCAAGCGGTACTGCGGAATGCCAAAACGCATCATGCCGCCGGGCAAGGGGCCCGCCTCCTGCACCGTGACCTGATGACCCAAGCGGGCCAGGTGGTAGGCCGCTGAAAGACCCGAAGGCCCGGCACCGACAACCAGCACCTTTTTGCCGGATGGCGCCGCCACGGCAGGGAATTTCCAGCCCTGTGCAATCGCCTGGTCACCCAGAAAATGTTCCACCGAATTGATGCCCACCGGCGCATCCAGCTTGCCCCGGTTGCAGGCACCCTCGCAGGTGTGGTAACAAACGCGGCCCATGATGGCGGGGAAGGGGTTGTCCTCCACCAGGGTGCGCCAGGCCTGTTCATAGTCGCCCGATTCGGCGTGGAACAGCCAGGCCTGGATATTTTCACCAGCGGGACACTGGTGGTTGCAGGGTGGCAGGCGGTCCAAATAGACGGGGCGGGTGTTGCGCCAGGAGCCCGTGTGGTTGGCGAGTGAAGAACCGACGTCGAGTGTGATGGCAAAAGGCTTTTGCATGGTGTCTTCTCCTTGCCTGCTCAGGCGGCCGTGTCCAACAGGCCATAGCGGCGGATATTTCGGTCGGCAATGGCCTGCAGCCGGGCGATGGTGGCAGTGTCGGGCTCCTTGCCAAACAGGTGCGCAAAGCGCTTTTGCGGTTTCAGATAATCCTCGACCGGAACCTGGTGGCGGATCTTCGAGACACCCGTCACTTCGCCCCGCTCGGCCTCAAACACCGGGAAGAAACCGCACTCGTGCGCAAGGCGGGCCAAGCGGATGGTGTCGTGTGACGCCGCACCCCAGCCCAGGGGACAGGGCACAAAGATGTGGATATAGCGCGCACCCCGGATGGTCATGGCTTTTTTGACCTTGTATTCAAGGTCGCGCAGGTCCGCTACGGTGGCAGTCGCCACATAGGGAATCTCATGCGCCATGGCAATCTGCGGCAAATTCTTGCCTTGGCCAAATACGTTGCCGGGCTTTGGCCCTACTGGCATGGTGGTGGCGGTGCGCGCGGCCGGTGGCGTGGCTGACGAGCGCTGCACACCGGTGTTCATATAGGCCTCGTTGTCGTAGCAGATGTAGAGCACATCATCGTTGCGCTCGAACATGCCCGACAGGCAACCAAAGCCGATGTCGGTCGTGCCACCATCACCTCCTTGGGCCACGACGCGCACGTCGCTGCGGCCCTTGACGCGCATGGCCGCCGCAATGCCGGTGGCCACCGCGGCGGTGTTGCCAAACAGCGAATGGATCCACGGCATCTGCCACGATGTTTCAGGGTACGGCGTGGAGAACACCTCCAGGCAGCCCGTGGCATTGGCGGCGATCAACTGGCCGTTGGTCGCCTCCATGGCGGCATCGATGGCATAGCGGGCGCCCAGCGCCTCGCCACAGCCTTGGCAGGCCCTGTGCCCCGAATTCAGCGAGTTGTTGCGCTGCGTATTGGCCTGCACGCTGCGCTGGTCGGCTTCCAGCAGGCGGTTGCCTACCGTGAAAGTGCCGGTCTGGTAGAACTTGACGACGGTTTGTTCCATGATGTCAGCCTTTTAAGCGGTTGAGGACAGCGTGGGGGCTTCACGAGAAACCGTTCCGATGTCACGCAGAATGCCCTCGGCCACCGGGCCGGAGCGCCGCTGTTGTTTCTCGCGTTCCAGCACCCGGTTCACGATGCCCCAATCCAGATCAAGAAAGGTCAGCAACTCCAGCTTGTCGTCAATGGCTTGCAGCAGCAACTTGTGCAGGGACGCCTTGGTAATGGCGCGCCCACCCAGCCCGGCAACGACCGCAAACACCTGCTGTGGGCGGCTTTGCACGGCGCTGCGCACATCGCGCGAGACGATGCCGCCAATACCCACCGCGAAGCATTTTTCAATCACCACAATGCGTTTCGCGTGCGCGGTGACGGCGCGAATGGCCTCGATCGGGAACGGGCGGAAAGACGTAATGCCCAGCACACCGATCTTGATGCCCTGCGCGCGCATCTCGTCCACCGTGTCCTTGATGGTGCCCAGCACCGAACCCAGGGCGATGACGACGGTTTCGGCGTCCTCCAGCTGGTAGGGCTTGATCAGCCCCCCGGAATTGCGACCGAACACCTGCTGAAATTCGGCTGCCAGTTCGGGCAACAAATCCAGCGCCTGCAACTGCTTGGCATGGGCCAGGTAGCGCACCTCGGTAAAGGCCTCGGGCCCGACCATGGCGCCAATCGTCACCGGGTCGTTCGGGTCCAGTACCTGGCGCGGCTCATACGGCGGCAGGTAGCGGTCCACCTGGGCCTGCTCGGGAATGTCGATGCGCTCGTAGGCATGGGTCAGGATGAAGCCATCCATGCACACCATGACCGGCAGCGACAGTTCCTCGGCAATGCGAAAGGCCTGAATGTGCAGGTCCAGCGCCTCCTGGTTGGTCTCGGCAAAGATCTGTATCCATCCGGCGTCGCGCATGGACATGCTGTCGGTGTGGTCGTTCCAGATGTTGATCGGTGCACCGATGGCGCGGTTGGCCACTGTCATCACAATCGGCAGGCCCAGGCCAGACGCGTTGTACACCGCCTCGGCCATGAATAGCAGGCCCTGGCTGGCCGTGGCCGTGTAGGCGCGGGCACCGGCGGCTGAGGCACCTATGGCCACGCTCAAGGCGGCAAATTCGGACTCGACGTTGATGAACTCGCAGCGCGCCAGATCCCCACTCTTGACCATCTCGCCCAGGCCTTCAACGATGTGGGTCTGCGGTGAGATTGGGTAAGCACAGATAACCTCAGGGCGGCTCAGCGCCACGGCACGCGCAACGGCGTGCGAGCCTTCGCATTGTTCAAGCATGGTGGGCCTTTCTTTCCTGTTCCATGACGATCTCGTACGCTTCGCGTGCCGCGGCCATATTGCCCTGGGCCACGGCACCTTTGAATTTTTGTTGAATCGCCGCTTCGACAGCGGCCAGCGAGATCAGCCCACCCAGGGCCGCAAAGGCCCCCAGCAGCGGCACATTGGGCACCGGGCGCCCCACATGCTTCATGGCCAGCTCGGTGGCAGGCACGGTCAGCAGATGATCGGGCTTGAACCCCATGGCAAATTCACCCAGGCCCAGTTGCTCAAAGGTCTTGGTGGTGTTGATCAGGATGTAGCCGTTTTTCTTGAGACCGCTGAACACATCGACCTGGTGCAGCAACGTCGGGTCCTGGATGATCAGCACGTCGGGCTCCATGATGGGCTCGCGCAGGCGGATTTCCTTGTCGTCCATGCGGCAAAACGCCACCACCGGAGCCCCGGTGCGCTCGGAGCCAAAACTGGGAAAGGCCTGGGCGTGGCGCCCGCCTTCAAAGGCAGCGATGGAGAGCATTTCGGCGCCGGTCACGACGCCCTGCCCTCCACGACCGTGGATGCGTACCTGGAACATGGTTGATTCCTTTCGTCTCCCCGGGACACTACGCGCTTGAGGATGAAACGCAATCCCAGAATCTGGAATATCCACCTATCCGGGCTAGGGGTTCTTGATCTAGGTCAGGCTTTTGCTTTCACCGCCGGGAGCAATTCTTCTGCGATCATTGCGGCATGCAGACCCCCAACACCCCATCCCCGACCGAGATGCTGGTCGCCTGCCTATGCGCGGACTGGTGCGGCACATGCCGCGAGTACCAACCCAGGTTTGAACAGCTCCAAGCCGCATTTCCCGGCGTGCAGTTCCTCTGGATAGACGTGGAAGACGAGTCTGAGCTGGTGGACCCGATCGAGGTAGAAAGCTTCCCCACGCTGCTGATGGCCACGCGCGAGCGGGTTCAGTTTTTTGGCACCGTGATGCCGCATGTGGAAACCCTGCAGCGGCTGATTGAAACGCAGCTGGCGCCTGGCGCACCAGCCCAACCCCATGCGCCCGAGCACGACGCCCTGGCGAAACGCCTGTGGGCCAGGAGTCTGTCAGTAAAATGAGGCGCTAGCCCCCGTCGAATAAGCGCTATACGCTATTCATTCGATAGCGTTTCACGCTATTCATCATTTTTGAGCCCCTTGGCCCAGTGGTCGTTGTAAGCTTTACGGGTTTTCCGGCGCAAGCCGCACAATGCAAGTCTCAGAAACCCAAAAAATATATGGCACATCACAGCGTTCAAGAAGAAGTCGCAGACTATTTGGGTGGTTTGCGTCAAGCCAATAGTGAGGAAGCAAAGAAACTCCGCTTTCAAAACCTCCTCAATCGGCTCTTTCAAGACAGCCAAGCTGCCAAAGACGTCGTCAACAAACTGGCACAGGGTGGCGAAAAGACAATTTTCAACATCCCCCGCCCCGGCAATCTAAAAACTGGGTTTGCCGACATTGCTTACAGCAATGTCATCATCGAGTGGGAAAAGGACTTGGCAAAAACCGGCCGCCATGCCGAAGATCAACTGGCCGAATACCTTGCCGGCAGTTGGCACAGTGGCGAGCGATACGACTACATCCTGATTGCGACCGACGGTCGCATTTGGCGTACGTATGCACCTAACCTTGAATTATTACTAGGCCAGGAAACGCCCAATCGCACTGCGCTACGCAAGGTGGAAGATTTTGAGGTCAAGAAAGACAACGAGGATAAGTTTTTCTATTTTCTCGACCGCATTCTGTTTCGCTCCACCAAACAACGCGCCACACTGGACGCCATTCAGCTAGATTTTGGTGACACGTCGCGTGCATTCATCAACACCGTGCAAGCCATGCAGCGTGTCATGCCCGCGCCTGACGACGTGTCACCCGTCCAGGTGGCTTTCGAGCAATGGCAACGTTTTCTGGAACTGGCCTACGGCAGGTTTGATGATCGGCGCGGCGTATACCTGATTCACACGTACTTGAGTGTGTTTTCCAAGTTGTTGGCCTACGCTGTTCTGCGCCCACAAGCCCGCCCCAGCGATGACGAATTGCGCAGCATCCTGACCGGGAATGCATTCAACGCGCTCAACGTGGCGAACTTCGTGGAGGGAGACTTTTTTTATTGGGTGTCAGACCCGGCAGTGTTCACACGCCTCGCTCCGGCGCTGCGCGAGCTCTACAACCAGATCACTGAATACGACTTCACCGACGTTGAAGAAGACATTTTGAAAGGCGTGTATCAGGAGCTGATCGACATTGACACCCGGCACTCTTTGGGGGAGTACTACACCCCCGACTGGTTGTGTGAGCGCGTGGTGGCCAGCCTGGATTTGGAGCGCGGCAGCCACACGCTTGACCCCGCCTGCGGTTCTGGCTCTTTTCTGCGTGCGCTGGTAGCGCGTTTTCGCGCGGACTGGCCCGACATGCAAGTGCAACAAATTGCCAACCAGGTAACCGGAATAGATGTTCACCCGCTGTCGGTGCAAATCGCCAAGACCACGCTACTACTAGCCCTGGGCGAAGGTGTGGCACGTGCCAACAAGCCCGTCACTCTGAACGTGTACCTTGCCAACACCTTGTTTTTGTCTCAGGACGAAGGCAAAAAAACGCTATTTACTACAGGGCACCGCTTTCTGGTGCAGGTGGACAAACAGCGCTTGCCGCTGGACGTGGGGCCTTTCATCGGCCAACCGGACCGTTTTACCAAAGCGATTGGATTGGCACAACATCTGGTGGAAGCCGATATTGACACCGAGCAACCCTTTGCCGCATTTGAAGTGGCCCTCAGAAACCGCGTACCTTCCGTTGAGTTGGACCGCGAAAACGTGAGCCAATTGCACGAAATTTACCGGGCCATGCGCAAAGCCAAACTCGATGGGCGCGACAGCATCTGGCAGTTTGTCCTGCAAAACGTGTATCAGCCGGTTTTCATGTACCGCAGCTTTGATGCCATCGTGGCGAATCCTCCGTGGCTGACCTATGCCGACATCAGCAGTGGCGACTACCAAAAACTGGTGCAAGACATTGCCCGGGTGTATGGCTTGCTGCCATCCAGCAAAGCCAACAACCCGCACATTGACCTGGCAGCCGTGTTCTTGGCGCACTGCGGCAAATATCTTGCAAAGGACGGCGCGCAAATGGCGTTTGTCCTGCCCCGGTCATTCTTGACCGCTGACCAGCATGCCAATGTGCGCAGTGGCGAGGCCAGCGGCTTCAAATTGACCGAGGTGTGGGACTTGGATGGGGTCAGCCCCTTGTTCAACGTGCCGTCATGTGTGCTGATGGCTAGTGCTTCGCAGCCCGAAGGGGACGATGCACGGCGCGGGCGCAGCCTGGCCAAGAACGGCATTGTCGGTGCCACGTTTGTTGGCAAGCTGCCACGGCCCCACATGCACTGGCAAGATGCACAGGCCTTTTTGACCGAGAAAACGGTGCGCTGGTACTTTCAGGAATTGGGCAACGCGCAAAGCAAAAAGAAGCGATCGGCCCTGGTGCAGCAAAAAATCACCGGAGAGAGCGGTGGCAATGTCTATGCGCCACGCTTCAAGCAGGGGGCCACCATCGTGCCGCGTGCGTTTTATTTTGTCGAGCCGCAGGGGGTGGCCATCAGCGCGCACACCGATGTCCGCGAGCGCGTGCTGAACCTGCACACGCATCCCCTGGCGCTGGAAGGTGCCAAAAAGCCGTGGGACGGCATCTCGCTGGTCGGACAAATGCAAGGGCAGTATTTGTTTCGCACCGCGTTGGCGCGCAACGTGTTGCCATTTGCCTTGGTCAACCCGCCGCTGATTGCATTGCCACTGGTGCAAGAAGACCAAGTGGATGCCAAAGGCACGCCCCTGCCAGGAAAACTGCGCTGGCGCTTGCTGAGTGCCGCCGAACTAACTGGGCGGGGCGACGTGGAGGCAGCCAAGTGGTTTGGACAGGCTGAAAAACTGTGGTGCGAGCGGCGTAGTGAGAGTGCAAAGAAACAAAAGATGAGTTTATACGACCGGCTAAATTTCCAGCGAGGGCTTACTGATCAACCAGTGGATGGGAAGTGGGCAGTGATGTACACCGCTTCAGCCAGCGATGCATCGGCGTGCGTTTTGGATGTTGGTTCACGCTCGCAGCGTTTTTTGGTCGAGTCCACCTGTTACGTGTCATTCACTGCAACCGAAGACGAAGCACGCTATGTCGAGTGCTACCTGAACAGCGGTTTTGCCAACGGCAAGATCAAGGAGTTTCAGGCGCGTGGACTGTTTGGCCCCCGGCACGTTCACAAGAAAATCCTCGAGTTGCCTTGGCCAGAATTCGACGGCAATCGTCCATCGCACCGCCACTTGATCGAACTGGGTCGCCAAGCCGCCAAAGCCGTGCAAGGCATTCTGGGCACGCAGCAAGCGCTGGAACTCGACCCACGCACGCTGGGCCGCCTGCGCAGCAGCATTCGCCGCGAAATCAAGCCGCTGATGGATCAGATAGACGCGCTGGTTGAATCCATCTCGACCGGTCAGGATCTGGTGGCGATGGCTGCTGCCTGGGACGACCTGCTACGCACCGACCGCCCCGTATTACCTGGTGCCGATTCTGCAGAACTTAGCGCCTTTTTGCGCAGCGAACGCGAGGGCTGGAGCCACCGTGACTTTGTCTTGCCTGAGGGTAAGAAATGACAACGACAACCCTGTTGATCGACTCCAATGTCTGGAGCCACTTGGTTCTGAGTGAACTGCCAATACGGGAAAAGGTGGCGGCACAACTCGCCGCACTACGCTTGAAATACCCTGAAGCTGCCATCGCGACCAGTGCCATGTGCGTAGCCGAGTGTCTGGTGGCCGCACGCCGTTTGCCCAATGCTTCCGATGCCAGCCAGTTTGAAGCTGTGTTCAAGGCCCGGTTCAACCAGCTCGGGGTACTGGTGGTGCCATTGACCGAACAGGTGCTTGACCGCGCAGCTACCCTGCGCGCCAACCGCCTCAAGCTTGCGGCAAGCCGGGGCAGTCAAACCGCCGGAGCCGACGGCGGCAAGCTGCTGCTGCCCGATGCCACTGTCGCCGCCAGTTGTTTCCAATTCAACCCGCCCGCTATTTTGGTGACCGAAAACGCGTCAGATTTCGAATTTCTGGAAAATGGCGTGCAACAAACGGTTGCAGGGCTCATCGTTGAAAAAATTGGGGGTTGAAGCCCCCCGAAACCCCCAGTGTGGGTTATTCACATCGAATTTTTTAAGCGACGAAATGAGCCTCTAGCGCTTGCAGAGCGTGCGCAGGCAGCTACCAAATCAATAGCGCTCTCCAGCCATTCAGAGCTTGGCTGTAACCCAGCCTTGCACACTGGCCAGCGCGATTGCCAGCTTGGCGGGTTCGGTACCACCCGCCATGGCCATATCAGCCTTGCCGCCGCCCTTGCCGCCCACTTGCGCGGCGATGAAGTTGACCAGCTCGCCGGCCTTGACCTTGCCCGTGGTGTCGGTGGTCACGCCCACGGCGATCTGCACCTTCTCGCCATCGACCACGCCCAGCACAATGACGGCAGTTTTGAGCTTGTCCTTGAGCTTGTCCATGGTGTCGCGCAGGGTTTTGACGTCGGCACCGTCCAGCTTGGCGACCAGCAGCTTGACGCCGTTGATGTCCACGGCCTGGCTCAGCATCTCGTCGCCCTGTGCGGAAGCCAGCTTGCCCTTGAGCGCGGCCACTTCCTTCTCCAGCGCCTTGACGTGGTCCATCACATGGCCCAGCTTGTCGGCCAGCTCGGCCACGGGAGTTTTCAGCGTGGCAGCAGCGGCATCAACCGTATCTTCCAGGTTCTGCAAATAGGCCAGCGCGTTCTGGCCGGTCACGGCCTCGATGCGGCGCACGCCGGCGGCCACGCCACCTTCGCTGACCACCTTGAAAATGCCGATGTCGCCGGTGCGCCCCACGTGGGTACCGCCGCACAGCTCGCGGCTGCTGCCGATGTCGAGCACGCGCACGGTCTCGCCATACTTTTCGCCAAACAGCATCATGGCGCCGGTCTTCTGGGCCGATTCGATGTCCATGACACGCGCCTCGGTGGCGGCGTTTTTCAGGATCTCGGCATTGACGCGGAACTCGATCTCGTGGATTTGCTCGTCGGTCACCGGCGCGTTGTGCGCAAAGTCAAAGCGGGTACGCTCGGCATTCACCAGGCTGCCCTTTTGCTGCACATGCTCGCCCAGCACCTCGCGCAGCGCCTTGTGCATCAGGTGCGTGGCCGAGTGGTTGCGCATGACCGAGGAGCGAATCGTGGCGTCCACATGGCCGTTGACCAGATCGCCCACTTTCAGCGTACCCGTCGTGACCTTGCCATGGTGGCCATAGACATCGGCCTTGATCTTCTGCGTGTCCGCCACCATGAACAGCGCGTGGTCGCAGAAGATGGCGCCCTGGTCGCCGACCTGGCCGCCGCTCTCGGAGTAGAACGGTGTGGAGTCCAGCACCACGACGCCAGCCTGGCCTTCCTTCAGCTCTTCAACCGCCACGCCATCCAGGTACAGCGCCACGATATTCGTGCCATAGGTCAGGTGGTCATAGCCCATGAAGGCGTTGCCATGGGCGTTGTATTCCAGCGCCCGGTCCATCTTGAACTTGCCGGCCGCGCGGCCCTTGGCCTTTTGCGCTTCCATGGCAGCATTGAAACCGGCCTCGTCGACTTCGACGCCGTTTTCACGGCACACGTCGGCCGACAGATCCAGCGGGAAGCCATAGGTATCGTGCAGCTTGAAGGCAACCTCGCCCGGCAGCAGCTTGGCACCACCGGCCAGCGCCGTGTCCAGGATTTCCATGCCCGTGGCCAGGGTCTCGAAGAAGCGCTCTTCTTCCATGCGCAGCACGTCCGTGATGCGCTGTTGCTGGGCGGCCAGCTTGGGATAGGCCTCGCCCATCACACCCACCAAGTCTCCCACCAGCTTGTGGAAGAACGGCGTCTTCTGGCCCAGCTTGTAGCCGTGGCGGATGGCGCGGCGGATGATGCGGCGCTGCACGTAGCCGCGGCCTTCGTTGCTCGGCAGCACGCCGTCGCTCACCAGGAAGGCGGTGGCGCGGATGTGGTCGGCAATCACGCGCAGGCTCTTGTTCTGCAGGTCGTTGCAACCGGTCTCGCGCGACGCGGCCTTGATCAACTGGTCGAACAGGTCGATCTCGTAGTTGCTGTGCACATGCTGCAGGATGGCGGCCAGGCGCTCCAGGCCCATGCCGGTGTCCACGCAAGGGGCCGGCAGCGGCTTGACGGACCCATCGGGCTGCATGTCGAACTGCATGAACACGTTGTTCCAGATCTCGATGTAGCGGTCGCCGTCCTGATCCGGGCTGCCGGGGGGGCCACCGGCGATTTCGGGGCCGTGGTCGTAGAAGATTTCCGAGCAGGGGCCGCACGGGCCGGTGTCGGCCATCATCCAGAAGTTGTCGGAGGCGTACTTGGCGCCCTTGTTGTCGCCGATGCGCACCACGCGCTCGGGGGGCAGGCCGATGTCCTGGGTCCAGATGGCATAGGCCTCGTCATCGTCGATGTAGACCGTGGCCCACAGCTTGTCGGCGGGTAGCTTGTAAACCTCGGTCAGCAGCTCCCAGGCCCACATCAGCGATTCGCGCTTGAAATAGTCGCCAAAGCTCCAGTTGCCCAGCATCTCGAAGAAAGTGTGGTGGCGCGCGGTGTAGCCCACGTTTTCCAGGTCGTTGTGCTTGCCACCGGCACGCAGGCAGGCCTGAACTGACGCGGCGCGCACATAGGAGCGCTTGTCCGCGCCCAAAAACACGTCCTTGAACTGCACCATGCCCGAGTTGGTGAACATCAGGGTCGGGTCATTGCCCGGCACCAGCGGGCTGCTTTCGACCACGGTGTGGCCCTTGGACTCAAAGAAATCGAGGAATGTTTTGCGGATTTCAGCGACATTCATTACGGCTTGGGTCATGGCGTGGACTCGTTTAACAACAAAAGAGAAATCGAAAGCTCTCCATTATCGCCGCGACGGCCGAGGCGCACACAAGCAGGCGACGCGGGGAGCGCAGAGTCACTGCACACGACGTGGCAATCTTCTTCCTATTGCATTCTTTACCCTGGTAAAAAATCCGGGCGGCGGGGGCGCATCTACCAATGGAATCCATCGCGGTTCAAAATAGGCGCGTCCCTGCTCACTGTGCCCGGGGCGCCAGGGCTTGGCACCTTCAAAAAAATAGTGGGTGACCTGCGAATAACGTGTCAATTTCTTGTCGTTCTGCAGGGACCCTCCGTGCAACAGGTTGGCAGACCAGATGATGGCGGAACCCTTTTTGACCAGGCCCAACTCTGGCTGAAAGTTGTGGGTTTCGATCAACGCCCTCAGTTGCTCTTCGTACTTCGCGTATTCGCTGTAGTCAGCCTTTAACCCGATGTCTTCGAAGTTCATCTCGGGGAGCTTTTGGCTGCCCGGGTAGTACACCAGCGGGCCCTGATCGGGGCCGATATCCTCCAGCGCGATCCAGACGCCACACATCAACCCAAAGGGCTCGGAATTGAAGTGAATGCTGTCGGAATGCGCGGGCTGCTCGGTTCCCCGAGGAAAGTTCAAGGTCTGAAAGGGTAGCGGTGTCTTGTCATACAGATCTACCAGCACATCCAGTACTTGAGGCCAGATCGCCAGGGTCTTGACATTTTTGCTAATAACCCAGGCATCTTGAACGCGGTTGGAGTCCGCGTAGGCCAGCTCTTGCGAAGTCTTTGCACCACTCAAATAGTCTGCCAAGTCGGTAACAACTCCATCCAAAATTTCCGCGGGAATACCGGTGTCAACGATCAGATAGCCATCTCGCTGAAAGCGATCAATTTCGGAACTTGAAAGTCTGCGCACAAAAACCCTTCTGTTGAATTGCTGGTCCCGGTATTCTAGGAACCACCCTACGGCAGTTCTGTCTTGAGGCCGGTCTACACACCTGGCTCTGTGCTCTGCACCAAGCGAATGCGTTGCTCCAGAAAGCGCCACAGGCGCTCGTCCTGGCAAAAGGCCACGTTAAAGCGCAACCAGCCCGTGGGCCGTGGCTCCACCAAAAACAACTGTCCCGGCCCGAGCATGAGGCCTTCGCCAGTGCCCGCCTGCGACAGTTCGGCGCTGTCGGGCAAATCCGGGTGACGGGCCCACAGATACATGCCGGCTTCGGGCTCGTGAAACAGCTCAAAACCCAAACTGTCCAGGCGGCGACCCACCGTGCGCTGGGCATCTCCCAACCGCTCACGCAGTGATCTGAGGTGCTTGCGCCAACGCCCATCGGTGATAGCACCAAACACCACACGCTCGGAGATGTCGGACGAGGTCAGGCCGGCAATCATCTTGAGTTGCACAAACTCGGCCAGCAAATCAGGGCGGGCCAGCAAATACCCCACCCGCAGATTGGGCGAGATGGTTTTGGAATAGCTGCCCACGTAGACCACGCGCCGCAGCTGGTCCAGGCTGGACAGCGTGGAGCGGGAGGAAACATCCATGTCGGCGTAAATATCGTTTTCCACCAGCACAAAATCGTGCTGCTCGGCCAATTGCAGCAAGCGGTGCAAATGGGAGACGGACGCCACCGAACAGGTGGGGCTTTGCAGCCGCGGCTGGGTGAAGAATGCCTTGGGCTTGTGCTCGGCTACCAGCGCCTCCAGCGCCAGCAGGTCGTAGCCCGCGGGCGTGCGCGGCACACCAATGGGCCGAGCCCCCAAAAACCGCAACATGAACATCAGATTGGGGTAGCCGGGATCATCCACCAGCACCGCATCGTCCGGCTTCAACAGGCAGCGCGCGACCAGGTCCAGCGCCTGGCTGGAGCCATGGGTCAACAAGACCTGGCTGGCTTCCACAGAGATTTGGTGCTCCGCCAACGACTCGGCAATGATCATGCGCAGCGCCATATGCCCATATGGCAGGCCATAACCATCCAGCTCCGGGCCGTCGTTGGACAGCTGGCGCATGCTGCGCCGCACCGCATCACCAAACAACCAGTCGTGTGGCAGCCAGCCACAACCGGGCTTCAGCGGCAAATTGCGGTTCTCGAAAATCTGCTTGAGGTACCAGCGCGCATCAAAACGGGGCGCATCGGGGGGCAGGCGTCCTGCCCCGGCACCGGAACCACCGCCTTCCTCGCGGCGCTTGACGAAAAAACCGGCATGCGCGCGCGACACCAGCCAGCCCTGCGCAACCAGGCGGTCATAGGCCTCCACCACCGTGAACACACTCACGTTGTGCGACGCGGCGAAGGCCCGAATCGATGGCAACTTGCTCCCGGGCTTGAGTACCTGCCCGGCAATCAGACCCCGCAACCCATCCACGATCTGACTGACCAACGGAGTTGAAATTTCGGGGCTGAGAGTGAGCATGGAGAGGCAAAGAGAACGGCTGGGGATAGGGCACCAAGCGCACCATATTAGGGAAACCCTGTACAGGATTCTAGACCTGCACAGTGTGCCAAATTTCTGCTGTAGGTGTACATGGACGCATTGGAAACGGATTTCTATAGTTCACCCATTCGTTCAACCACCCCCCGGTATCCCATGCAAACAGATCGCAACCTGCTGAACTCCGCCCTCCTTGCCCGCCGCCACACTGCCGTGGCCCGTGGTGTAGGCCAAGCCCACGAAATTTTCATCCAAAACGCCCGCAACGCCGAGTTCTGGGACGTGGAGGGCCGCCGCTTCATCGACTTCGCCGGCGGCATTGCCGTGCTCAACACCGGGCACTTGCACCCCCAGGTGATTGATGCGGTGAAAGCCCAGCTCGACCTGTACACACACACCTGCTTCCAGGTGGTGGCCTATGAACCTTATGTGGAGGTGTGCGAACGCCTCAACGGCCTGGCCCCCGGCAACTTTTCCAAGAAGAGCCTGCTGCTGACCACCGGCGCCGAGGCGGTGGAAAACGCCGTCAAGATCGCCCGGGCCTACACCAAGCGCCCGGGCGTGATTGCCTTCACCGGCGGCTACCATGGCCGCACCAACTTCACGCTGGGCCTGACCGGCAAGGTGGCGCCCTACAAGGTGGGCTTTGGCCCCTTCCCGGGCGAAGTGTTCCACGCCCTGTTCCCCAACCCGCTGCACGGCGTCAGCGTGGCCGATGCGCTGCACTCGGTCGAGCTGATCTTCAAAAACGATGTGGAGCCCGAGCGCGTAGCGGCCTTCATCGTGGAGCCGGTGCAGGGCGAAGGCGGCTTCTACGTCGCGCCGCCCGAGTTCATCGCCGGGCTCAAGGCCCTGGCAGATCGCCATGGCATTTTGCTGATTGCCGATGAGGTGCAAACCGGCGCGGGCCGCACGGGCACCTGGTTCGCGAGCGAGCAGTGGCCCGTGGCCCCGGATCTGATCACCACCGCCAAATCCCTGGCCGGCGGCTTCCCGCTGTCTGGCGTGGTGGGACGGGCCGATGTGATGGACGCCCCAGCCGCTGGTGGCTTGGGCGGAACCTATGCGGGCAGTCCCGTGGCATGCGCCGCCGCGCTGGCCGTGATGGAAGTCTTTGCCAAGGAACAGCTGCTGACCCGCAGCCAGGACATGGGCGCCCTGTTGGTCCGTGCCCTCAAGGGTCTGGCCGCCAAGGTGCCCGCCATTGGCGATGTGCGCGGTCTGGGTGCCATGGTTGCGATTGAGCTTTTCGAAGGCGGCGATGTGCACCGCCCCGACGCTGCGCTGACCAAGAAGGTGGTCACCGAGGCGGCACGCCGGGGCCTGGTGCTGCTGTCGTGTGGCACCTATGGCAACGTCATCCGCATCCTGGTTCCGCTCACCGCGTCTGACGCGCTGCTGGAAGAAGGCCTGGCCATCCTGGCCGACAGCTTCGCCGCCGTGGCCTGACCATGCCAAACCTGTCCCCCACAGAACCCCTGCTGCGCTTCACCGGCGTGCAAAAAACGTACGACGGCAAGCAGCTGGTGGTGCGTGACCTGAACCTCGACATCCAGAGCGGTGAATTCCTGAGCCTGCTGGGCCCCTCGGGCTCGGGCAAAACCACCACGCTGATGATGCTGGCGGGCTTTGAATCGCCCACGGCCGGCGAGATCTTTTTAGACAGCAAGCCCATCACCCGAACACCGCCGCACAAGCGCAACTTTGGCATGGTGTTCCAGAACTATGCGCTGTTCCCGCACATGACCGTGGCCGAAAACGTGGCCTACCCGCTGATGGTGCGCAAGGTGCTGGCGGCGGACCGTGACATCAGGGTCAAGCGTGCGCTGGAGATGGTGCAGATGGGTGGCATGGGCAGTCGCTATCCGGCCCAGATGTCGGGCGGCCAGCAGCAGCGCGTGGCCCTGGCCCGCGCACTGGTGTTCGACCCGCAGCTGGTGCTGATGGACGAGCCGCTGGGCGCGCTCGACAAGCAACTGCGCGAACACATGCAGATCGAACTGAAGGAACTGCACCGCCAGTTGGGTCTGACCTTTGTCTACGTGACACACGACCAGTCCGAGGCGCTGACTATGTCCGACCGCGTAGCGGTGTTCAGCGATGGCGCCATCCAGCAGATCGACGTGGTGACCGAGCTGTACGAGTCTCCGGTCAACCGCTTCGTCGCCAATTTCGTCGGTGACAACACGGTGTTCAACGGCACCGTCACCACCACCGGCGACCAGCACTGCGAGGTGCGCCTGCCCTGCGGCACGCTGCTCAATGGGCTCAACATCAACAGCGTGCACACCGGCACGGCCATACAGGCCAGCGTGCGCCCCGAGCGCATCGTGGTCCATACGGTGGACGCCAAGCCCTGCGACAACAGCATCCGCGCCGTCCTCGATGACGTGATCTATTTTGGCGACCACCTGCGCCTGCGCTGCACCCTGCAAGAGCAGGCCGAAGCCACGGTGAAGATTCCCCTTTCCAGTATTGCAGTGCCGCAACCGGGCCAGGCCCTGTGGCTGCACTTGCCCCCCGAGCATCTGCGTGTCTACCGATAGAGCGCCTGCAAATCCCACCAACCTCCGTCCATTATTTTTTGGAGACACCCCATGAAACTCAAACCCATCGTCGTTGCGGCCACGCTGCTGGCATCCTTTGCCGCCCACGCGCAGAACCAGATCACCGTCGTCAACTTTGGCGGCGCCAATGGCAACGCCCAGAAGAAGGCCTATGTCGAGCCCTTTGAGAAGGCCACGGGCAACAAGATTGTCAGCGTGGAGTACAACGGCGAGCAGGCCAAGATCAAGGCCATGGTCGAAGCCAAGAACGTGACCTGGGACGTGGTGGAAGTGGAAAGCCCGGACGTGACCCGCGGCTGCGACGAAGGCCTGTTTGAAAAGCTGGACTACAGCAAGATTGGCAACAAGGCCGACTTCTCGCCCGCTGCCGTGCACGAGTGCGGCATTGGCGTGTTCATCTGGTCCACCGTGATGGCCTACAACGCAGACAAGATCAAGACCGCCCCCGTGACCTGGGCCGATTTCTGGGATACCAAGAAGATCCCCGGCAAGCGCGGCATGCGCAAGGGCGCACGCTACAACCTGGAATTCGCGCTGATGGCGGACGGCGTGCCCGTGCAGGACGTGTACAAGGTGCTGGCCACCAAGGACGGCGCCGAGCGCGCTTTCAAGAAGATGACGGAACTCAAACCCAGCATCCAGTGGTGGGAAGCTGGTGCGCAGCCGCCCCAGTTCCTGGTGGCCGGTGACGTGGCGTTGACGACCGTCTTCAACGGCCGCATCGACGCCGCACAGCGCGAAGGCAAGAACCTGGCCATCACCTGGACCGGTGGCATTTATGACTTGGACTACTGGGTCATGCCCAAGGGCGGCAAAAACCGCGATGTGGCTTTGAAATTCATCGCCATGGCCAGCAGCCCCAATGAGCAGGCCGAGTACGCCAAGCTGATCTCCTACGGCCCGACCAACACCAAGGCCCTGGCCAAGCTGGATGCCAAGACGCTGGGCCTGCTGCCCACATCACCCGCCAACTCCAAGACCGCGTTGCAGTTCAGCGTGGGCTTCTGGGCCGACCAGGGCGAGGCTCTGGAAAAGCGCTTTGCCGCCTGGGCTGCCCAGTAAGCTGAGCTGAACACGAGATCGCGATGAACCCGTCCACGACCGCCCTGCCCGCCCCAGCCGCCTTAGCCACGACTGGCGTTTTGCCCGCCAGCCTGGCGAGCCAATTGAAACGGGCAGAGCGGCGTAAACGCCTGCTCTCGATCTCGCTCACCCTGCCCCTGCTGGTGTTTCTGGTGGTCATCTTCCTGGTTCCCATTGCCGCACTGCTGATGCGCGCAGTGGAGAACCCGGAAGTGGCCAACACGCTGGGCCGCACCGGCGCGGCGTTGGCCACATGGGACCGCAAATCTCCGCCACCGGACGCGGCCTACGCCGCGGTGGCCCAGGATATGGCAGCCATCCAGGAACAATCCGATGCCGGTGCCCTGGCGCGCCGGCTCAACAGTGAGGTGAGCGGCGCGCGCTCCCTGGTGATGAATACCTACCGCGCCCTGCCCTTTGATTCCACACTATCTGCGCCTCAAGTGCACCAGCATATGCTGAGCATCGATCCGCGCTGGGACGACATCAGCTACTGGCAGGCCATTGCCAAAAACAGCGAGCGCTGGACGCCCGACTACCTGCTGGCAGCGGTGGACCTGCAGCGCGACGCCCAGGGCGACATCGTCCGCGTGCCCGCCGAGGCCGCCGCCTTTGGCAAGATCCTGCTGCGCACCTTCGAGATCAGCGCCGTGGTCACGCTGTTCGCGCTGCTGCTGGGCTACCCGCTGGCCTATTGGCTGTCCACGCTGACGGCACGCCAGGCCAATATGTGCATGATCCTGGTGCTGGTGCCGTTCTGGACCTCGATCCTGGTGCGCGTGGCCGCCTGGATCGTGCTGCTGCAATCCAACGGCCTGGTGAACCGGGCGCTGATGGGCGTGGGCGTCATTGACGAACCGCTGGCCCTGCTGTTCAACCGCCTGGGCGTGGTGATTGCCATGGTGCACATCCTGCTGCCCTTCATGATTCTGCCGCTGTACAGCGTCATGAAATCCGTGCCACCGACCTACCTGCGCGCCGCCGTGTCGCTGGGCTCATCGCCCTTGGCGGCCTTCTTCAAGGTCTATGTGCCGCAAACCTATCCTGGCATCGGCGCTGGTGGCCTGCTGGTATTCATCCTGAGCATTGGCTACTATGTGACGCCCGCGCTGCTGGGCGGCGCCGACGACCAGATGCTGAGCTACTACATCGCCCAGTACACCAATGTCACCGTCAACTGGGGCATGGCCTGCGCGCTGGGTGCCGTGTTGCTGTTCACCACGCTGGCGCTCTATGGCGTCTACCGCAAGGTGGTGAAGTCCGAATTGAGCCTGGGCTAATGGAACGGAAAACCACACGCATGTTCACCTCTCTCTTCCCCGTGTTTCCTGCCTACGCCACCTGGTTCGACAAGCTGGGCTGGTATGCCTTTCGCCTGCTGTGCATTGGCGTGCTGCTGTTCCTGCTGCTGCCCATTCTGGTCATCATCCCGCTGTCGTTCAGTAGCAGCTCCTTCCTGGCCTACCCGATCCCGGGCTGGTCGCTGCAGTGGTACGACAACCTGTTTTCAAGCGACGACTGGGCCCGCGCCACGCGCAACAGCTTCATCGTCGCGCCCCTGGCCACGCTGTTGGCCACGGTGCTGGGCACGATGGCGGCGGTGGGTCTGGCACGGGTCAATTTTCTGGGCAAGAGCACGCTGATGAGCCTGCTGATCTCGCCCATGGTGGTGCCCATCGTGGTGGTGGGGGTCAGCACCTATTTGTTTTTCGCCAAGATCGGCCTGGCCGACACCTACACCGGCCTGGTGCTGGTGCACGCCGCGCTGGGTGCGCCCTTTGTGCTGACCACGGTGCTGGCCACGCTGCAGGGCTTCAACCACAACCTAGTGCGCGCGTCCTTGAGCCTAGGTGCCGGTCCGCTGGAGACCTTCTTCCGCATCACGCTGCCCATCATTGCGCCGGGCGTGATCTCGGGCGCTCTGTTTGCCTTTGCCACCTCGTTCGATGAGGTGGTGGTGACGCTGTTCATTGCCGGCCCCACACAGGTCACACTGCCGCGCCAGATGTTCACCGGTATCCGCGAAAACATCTCGCCCACCATTGCGGCCGTGGCAACCCTGCTGATCCTCTTCACCACGGCGCTGATGCTGGGGCTGGAGTGGCTGCGCGGACGCCGCCGCTAGAATGCCTTGCGTGTCGCCCGGCGTTCCCATCCTCTGATTTGCTATTGGTTTTATAGCTACTCACGCATATTCTACGAGGGCTAGAGCCCGATTTTGTTTACAAGCTTAGGAGCCATCATGTCTGCATCGCCTCTCTCCCTGCTCAAGGACCCCAGCCTGCTGAAGACCGACGGTTTCGTCAACGGCCAATGGGTCAAAGCACCTACCGCAGGTGGCTCAGCTCCCAGCCGCTTTGACGTGCTCGACCCCGCCACCGGCGAGAAGCTGGCCGACGTGGCCAACCTGGGCGCCGCCGATGCTCAAGGCGCAATCGTCGCTGCCAACGCCGCCTGGGGCCCGTGGAAGGCCAAGACAGCCAAGGAGCGCAGCACCATCCTGCGCAAGTGGTTTGACCTGCTGATGGCCAACCAGGACGATCTGGGCCGCATCCTGACCGCCGAGCAGGGCAAGCCCCTGCCCGAGGCCAAGGGCGAAATCGCCTACGGCGCCAGCTTTGTGGAGTGGTTTGCCGAGGAAGCCAAGCGGGTCAACGGAGAGACCCTGCCCCAGTTCGACAACAACCGCCGCCTGATGGTGCTGAAGCAGCCCATCGGCGTGTGCGCGGCCATCACCCCCTGGAACTTCCCGCTGGCCATGATCACGCGCAAGGTGGCCCCGGCCTTGGCCGCTGGCTGCCCGGTCATCATCAAGCCCGCTGAGCTGACGCCGCTGACCGCTTTGGCTGCCGCCGAGTTGGCTGTGCGCGCCGGCATTCCCGCCGGTGTGCTGAACATGCTCAGCGCCGACAGCGCCAATTCGATTGCCATCGGCAAGGTGCTGTGCGCCAGCGACGTGGTGCGCCACATCAGCTTCACCGGCTCCACCGAAGTAGGCCGCATCCTGATGGCGCAAAGCGCGCCCACGGTCAAGAAGCTGTCGCTGGAACTGGGCGGCAACGCCCCCTTTATCGTGTTTGACGATGCCGATGTTGACAGTGCCGTGGAAGGCGCCTTCGCCAGCAAATACCGCAACGCCGGCCAGACCTGCGTCTGCACCAACCGCTTCTACGTGCAGGCCGGTGTCTACGAGCAGTTCGTCGAGAAATTCGCCGCCAAGGTGCGCACCGCCAAGGTCGGCAACGGCTTTGAAGAGGGCGTCAACCAAGGCCCGCTGATCGAGGAGGCCGCGCTGGAAAAAGTGCAGCGCCACGTGGACGACGCCACCGCCAAGGGCGGCCGCGTGCTGGTGGGCGGCAAGCGCCTGACCGCCATGGGTTCGGGCCAGTTTTTCGAGCCCACCGTGGTGGCGGATGCTTCAGCCGACATGCTGTGCGCCCGCGAAGAAACCTTTGGCCCGTTTGCGCCGGTGTTCAAGTTCACGACCGAGCAGGAGGCCATTGACGCCGCCAACGCCACCGAATTCGGACTCGCCAGCTACTTCTACAGCCGCGACATCGGCCGCATCTACCGGGTGGCCGAGGCGCTGGAATACGGCATGGTGGGTATCAACGTCGGCATCCTGGCCACGGAACATGTGCCGTTTGGCGGGGTCAAACAGTCCGGCTTGGGCCGCGAGGGCTCGCACTTTGGCATGGACGACTATGTGGAGATCAAGTACCTTTGCATTGGGGATATCCTGAAGTGATGGCGTGATGGCTTTAGGCCACTGGGGCGTTCGCAAAAGTCCGCGCCAGTGCCTATAAATACCAGCAGGCAGGAGATGCGATGAAGCAACAACAGCACGACGAAGAACCCAGGATCTGGCTCACGGTGGTGAAGCTGCTGATTGGGGCTGCGCTGCTGATCGGCGGCGTCGGCTTGGCGCTGTGGATTGCCGCGCAGGGGCCGGTGCACTCCCCGGCGCTGGAACAAGCCCAACAGGAGGTGCAGACCAAGTCTTCCAAACCGCTGTCGTCCGACTCGTCATGGGGCATTGCCAAAGACTCGCCCTTGCGCAAGTAGGGGTCTTTATAATTTTCCTGTTACGCGGGTGTCGTTCAATGGCAGGACTCTTGCTTCCCAAGCAAATAACGTGGGTTCGATTCCCATCACCCGCTCACTATTTGATAGCACACTTCGTATATTCCACGAGGGCTACCGGTAGATTTTCCGGATCTACAACCCGCCAAACCGCGACGTCTTGCCACCCATCTGGTATTTGCCAAACAGCGCCGTAATCTTGGCCACGCACGCACGGGCAACCTCTTCGCCCTGCGCGGACGCCACCAAGTGCATGATTTCGGGGCGCAGATACCAGAGCTCTGCAATTTCCCGGGCGCTGCTGATTTTCATGTCCAGCCGCACGTGCTTCTCGTCGCCATACTGCTCCAGCGCCAGGAGCATGGCACTGCGCACACGTTCCAGCGCTACGTCTGCGGCATCTGAGGTGTCACGCCCCAGGGCCGACCAAATACTGTCTCTGATACCCATACCAACACTTCTTCCGATCGGCCAAACGGCCTTTCATAGTTTCCGAACAGACATTGTGCACGCACTATATGAAGTCCGGCTGACAAAGGTCTAGTTCAGATGCGTGGCCTCAGCGCAACAGCTTAAAGGTCGATAGGCACACTGGTCATTGCAGCCAGCTCCCCCCCGCTGAAGTGCCAAGTCATGGGCGACAGCGGCATGCGCACCGCCTGCCCGCCCGTGCGCAGCTGGAGCGTGGCGACACCGTCATAGCCCACCACCCGCATACGCAGCGGCTTCCAGCCCGCTTGCAGCACCTCCACGTCCAGCGCCAACTCCGCGCCCACGCGCCGTGCCTTCAGGCGGAAGACGCTGCGCGCGCCGCGCTGGTAGCCATAACTCAGGCCGTCGTCGGCCACATAGTCCAGCGTCGCCCCTATATCGCTGTCAGCACCCAGAATCACATGCAGTTCAATGTCCGCCAGGTCATTGGCGGCGGCACTGGTGCGCACCCCCACCTGCATGGGCAGCAGGCTGCCCTCACGCAGGTAGATGGGCGTGCTGTCCGGGGTGCTGCTGACATGGATGGTGCGCCCGCCGGCCAGAAACTGCCCGGTGTTGACATCCATCCAGCGGCCCTGGCCCGGCAGCGTGACCAGGCGTGTCTGCTGGCCCTGGTGCACGATGGGTGCCTGCAGGATGGCCGGGCCGATCAGGAACTGGTCGTCGACGCGGTCCAGCTCCATGCCATCCGTGTTGGGGAAATCGTAAAACAGCGGGCGCATGACGGCCGCGCCCGATTGCTCCTGGTCATTCCACAGCTGGTACAGATAGGGCAACAGCTTGTAGCGCAGGCGCACGTGGTGGCGGATGGTGTCCAGCGCCTGGTCGCCAAACACCCAGGGCTCCTGCTCGGCGGTGCCGGCACTGGCGTGGTTGCGCATGAAGGGGAACAGGCAGCCCGCCTTGTACCAGGCAATGGCCAATTCCTTGTCGGCGTGGCCACCAAACCCGGGCACGTCGGGGCCGTTGAACGGAATGCCCGAGAGCGCCAGGTTCAGGCTGCAGTGGATGCTGGTGCGCAGGTGGTGCCAGCTGCTGAAGTTGTCGCCGGTCCACACCGCGGTGAAACGGCTGGAGCCGGTGTAGGCACTGCGGGCCAGCAGAAACGGCCGCTCATCCGGGCGGGCAGCCAGAAAGCCGTCGCGCGTGGCCTGGGCCATGCCCGTACCGTATTGGTTGTGGTAGGTCCAGTGCGGCCAGGTGCCGCGTTGAAACAGCATGTCGTCGACCTCGGCCGCGCCGGTGCTGGGGTCGTTCATGTCCAGCCAGGCGCCGTCAAAGCCGGAGTCGCGAAAGGCCTTGGCGTAGCTGGCCCACCAGTCACGGCCCTCGGGCAGCGAATAGTCGGGAAACCAGGTGCGCCCCGGCCACACAAAGCCCACGTAGGGCTGGCCTTCGGGGTTGTGGCAAAAGATGTCGGCGGCCTGGCCGCTGGCGGCCACCTCATAGCCCGCTTCCACCTTCACGCCGGGGTCCAGGATGGGCACGATGCGCCGGCCGTTGGCCTGCAACTGTTTCAGGTCGTGGGCCAGGTCGCCAAAGTGTTCAGTGCTGGTGGTGAAGACCTTGAAGCGCTCCATGTAGTCAATGTCCAGCCACAGGCCATCGTTGGGAAAGGCGTGCTGGGTAAACGCCGCGTCCAGCTGCTGCAGGTGCTGCGTGCCGGCATAGCCCCAGCGGCTTTGGTGGTGGCCCAGCGACCACAGCGGTGGCAGCGGCGTCTTGCCCACCAGGCGCTGCAGGCGCTGCGTGACGGAAGCCACGCTGTCACCGGCAATCACGTAAAACGCGGGCACGCCTTCGTCGGCACCAAACCAGAACGCGGGCGGTGCATTCTGGTCGTCCTTGCCAAAGAAAAACCAGTTGGAGCCGGTGTCCATGAACACGGCTCCGGGGTGGTCCACCAGAATGCCCACCCACTGTTGGCCCTGGCGCACCAGCAGGTAGGGCACGGTGGCGTATTGCGGGTCGGCCTGGCCGGTCTCAATGGTGTGCATGGCGTGGTCGGCCCAGACGTCGGCGTTCCAGTACTTGGTGCGCTTGCCGGTCTTCTCCAGGCCGGTCACTTTTTCGCCCTGGCCAAAGAACCGCATCTCGGCGTTGCGCGCAAACTGCACCAGCCAGGCGCTGCCGCAAGCACCCAGGCAGGCGCCGTCTATGCCCGACAGAATGGCCTCGCCGCCCGTGCCACCGTCACCGCTACCGGAGTGCAGCGCCAGATTGCCGCTGTCGGTGATCAGGAGTTGGTAACGCGAATCGGTGCCGGCAAACGCATCGTCATACAGCGGCAACACCCGCGCATCCAGCGGCCAGCGATTCGCATCGCGCAGTTCGACATGGAACACGTCTTCGCCCAGGTCACGCACTTTGGCCTGCACGGGTTTGGCACCGATGGCCAACGATCCGTTGGTGTGGGCGTGGGCGAAAGTGAAATTGGAAGGGTGGCGGATTTTGTTGAAGTACATGGTGGGGGCGTTAGCGGTAGAGGGGTTGTTCCGTGGGGATTGGATGGTCTTGGTCGAGGCTTGATAACAGGAGTTTTTGTTGTCTCAGGTACTTCAGGCGGGACGGGTTGGTGGGGCCGGTGGCGTGGCGGGCGGGCGCAGGCCGCACTTGCGGTTGCCACAGAGCATGCGCGCCCGCCACCGTGTTGACGCAGCAGCCAGGGCAATCACGCACGGCCGCCCGCGACGCGAGCCGGAGAACGCCTGCCACGTCGCCCGCCGCGCGCAGTCCTGACGTGCGCCCCAATGGCAATGCAATACGCAACACCAAACTCAAGCCCCGCCCCGCAGGATATAAACCCGCACCGACTGCGCGGGAACCACCAATGTCGCAAGCCCACGGACATCTGCAACCCGAGACCGGGCACGGGGCCGGGCAACTGCGGGATACACCGGTGCCAACACAGCACGCGACGGCAAGCTCTTCAATGCGATGCGGCCGGGCTTATGGCCGTAGTTAATAACCACCAGCGTGGTCTCTGCACCCAGCGTGCGCCGGTAGGCCATCACCCTCCCCTGCACCTGCGGCGCGTCATAGCTGCCGCTGGCCAGTGACGGCAGGGTGTTGCGCAGCGTGAGCATGCTCTTGTAGAAAGACAGCAGCGACTGCGGGTCGGCCAGCTGCGCCGCCACGTTGTAGCGCGCCGCGTTGGGCGACACGGGCCTGAAGGGTTGGCCGGTGGTGAACCCGGCGCCTCGCTTGTCCGCCGTCCAGCTCATCGGTGCGCGCAGTGGCGCATCGCCGTTCAGGCCCTGGATGCCAGCCATGCCGATTTCTTCGCCGTAGTAGATGAAGGGCGTGCCGCTCTGCAGCAGGTAGGACGCGGCGGCCAGTTTGTACTGCGCGACGTTGCCGCGCAACTGGTCCCACAACCGGGCGCCGGCAAAGATGTCGTGGTTGGCGACAAACGTGGCCATGGTCTGCGGTGCGGTGGTGAAGTAGTCCGCCACATAGCGGATGGCCATGCGGTCACCCTTGGCGGCGTTGACGATGTTGCGCTCCAGCCCGAACGCAAAGGCGCTGCCGCAGAGGTCGGGCGCGGCGTACACCTGCGGATTGGCGGTGGCCTCGCACACCACGTGGCGCTGCGGGTAGGCGGTGATCAGCGTGCGCAGTTCGCCGGTGATGCGGCGGCTCTCGGGTTGGTCGTTCCAGTCGCGGGCAGAGTTCTCGACCAGGTGCGGCACGGCGTCCAGCCGGTAGCCGTCCAGGCCGCGGTTCAGCCAGAAGCGCAGGCTGCTCTGGTGGTAGGCCAGCACCGCCGGGTTCTTGAAATTGAAGTCCGGCATGTGCTTGCCAAAGGTTCCGAAGTAGCTGCCCTGCGGCGTCACGGTCCAGGGGTTCTTGCCCCAGATGTCCCAGCCCGTGGCCGGCTCTTTCTCCCACACATACCAGTCATAGAACGGGCTACTGGGCCCCTGCAGCGCGCTGGCAAACATGGCGTGCTGGCGGGCGCTGTGGTTGATCACGTAGTCCATGATCACGCCTATGCCCCGGGCGTGGGCCTGGCGCAGTAGTTCGTCGAAATCTTCCAACGTGCCGTAGGCCGGGTCGATGGCGCGAAAGTCGATCGTGGCATAGCCATGGTCGCCATCGGCGCTGGTGGTGATGGGCATGAGCCAGATGCCCTTGATGCCCAGGTCCTTCAAATAGTCCAGCCGCTGCGTCAGACCCTTGAGGTCCCCCACGCCATCGCCATTGCTGTCCTGGTAGGCACGCACAAAAACTTCCATGAAGGCGCCGCGTTGCCAGCCTGCGGGCAAGGTGCTGGGCTGCCGCACTTCCGCCACGGTACTGGTGTCGATAGGGGCCGTTTCCTCGGCCCACGCCTGCGGCAAAACCCAAACACCCGCCAGCAACCCCGCGGCTATGGCGGCGCGGTGGAGTGACTGCCGGAGGGCGGCGCGCAGGGGGTGTGGATGGCGTGGCATGAGGACAATTTTGTAGTCAAACTACTTTATATTACGGGTGAATTAAAAAATTACTCAACTGAATATACTGGTAAAAATGGATACTTCACAGCAATCGTGTAATGATACTACCTGCATTTGCGTGAAGCGCATACACTCCAGAGCCATGTGGGCGTCTGTGCATCGTTGCGGCATCAGACTGGTTTCGCTACACCTTTGATAGCTACATCCCCATATTCCACGAGGGCTAGAGCCCAGTTTTATTCATGAACTTGGTTAAACCACCCATATTGGGTATCAAAACACCGCCAGGGCACGTACAGCGCCTGCTCACCGGCATCGCCATCGCCGTGCTGGCGGCCACGGGCAACGCGGCCACGCCCTTGGGCACAGGTCCGTCCGGTGCGCAAGCAGAGGCCCTGCTGGCCGCCTGCAACGCGAGCGACTTTCAAACCGTGCTGCGCGCCGTGCCACCGGCTGCGCCCCCGGCGGCCCCTGTGTCCAAACCCCAAGCCGTCTGGCTCAACCGCCAGGTACTGCAATGGCCGGGCGCCGACGCCAGTCGGCGCTTCAGGCTGTACCACTCGTCCAGCGGCCAGTTGCAGGCCACTGTGGGCCAGCGGGTCAGCGGATCGGACGGCGCGCTGGCGCTCCAGCCCTGGCGGGCCAAACTACCCACGGCCGTGGCGCAGCGCTTCGCTTTTGTGAAGCCCGGCGCCGTGCTCGCGCTGATGCACACCGGCACCGCGCAGCTGCGCAGCCTGCACCGCCAGCAACTGCTGCTGGTGCAGGAAGACGCGAGCGGGCTGGTGCTGCGCGCCACTGCCATCCAGTCGGCCGGTGCCCTGGACGATTTGTACGCCGCTGCCGAGCACACACCCGATCTGGGCGTGCGCGTCGACCCCGGCCACACCCAGCTCGCACTGTGGGCCCCCACGGCCCAGCGGGTCAGCGCCTGCCTGTTTGATGGCGCAACCGGTGCGGCCACGACGGCACCGGCCCTGCAGTGGGAGCCGGCCACCGGCGTCTGGCGTTACCGCCATGGCGCCAACCTGCGCGGGCACTACTACAGCTACCTGGTCGATGTCTGGGTGCCGGGCGTGGGCCTGGTGCGCAACCGCGTCACCGACCCGTATGCGCTGAGCCTGAACGCCGACTCGCAGCGCAGTTTCATCACCGACCTGAACGACCCGCAGCTCAAGCCCGTGGGCTGGGACCGCCACGCCGCGCCGCAGCGCGTGCAGGCGCCCACCGACATGGTGATTTACGAGTTGCATGTGCGCGACTTCTCCATTGACGATGCGACCGTGCCAGCCGCCCAGCGCGGCAAATACCTGGCATTTACGGCACCTATGTCCAACGGCATGCGCCACCTGCAGGCGCTGTCCAAGGCGGGCATGACCGACGTGCACCTGCTGCCCATTTTTGACATCGCCAGCGTGCCCGAGACAGCCTGCACCACGCCCGCCATCGCCACGCCCGCACAGGACGACAGCGAAGGCCCGCAGGCCGCCACCACGGCCGGCGCCGCCACGGACTGCTTCAACTGGGGCTACGACCCCCTGCACTTCAACGCGCCCGAAGGCAGCTACGCCAGCGACGCCAACAACGGCGCCACCCGCATCGTCGAGCTGCGCCAGATGGTCATGGCCCTGCACGCCGCCGGTCTGCGCGTGGGCATGGACGTGGTCTACAACCACACCAGCAACGCCGGGCAGCACGCCCAGTCGGTGCTGGACCGCGTGGTGCCCGGCTACTACCACCGCTTGAACGACCAGGGCGTGATCGAGCGCTCCACCTGCTGCGACAACACCGCGACCGAGAATCGGATGATGGGCAAGCTGATGGTCGACTCAGTCGAGCTGTGGGCCACGCAGTACCGCATCGACTCCTTCCGCTTCGATTTGATGGCGCACCAGCCGCGCGCCGTCATGGAGACCTTGCAGCAGCGGGTCAACCAGGCCACGGGCCGCCACGTCAACCTGATCGGTGAGGGCTGGAACTTTGGCGAGGTGGCCAATGGTGCGCGCTTTGTGCAGGCCTCGCAGCTGTCGCTGAACGGCAGCGGCATTGGCACCTTCAGCGACCGCGGCCGCGACGCCGTGCGCGGTGGCAGCGCGGGCGACAACGGCGATGCCCAGATCCGCAACCAGGGCTATATCAACGGCCTGGTGTATGACCGCAATGCCCTCTCGCAAGCCACACCCACCGACCTGCTGCGCAGCGCCGACCTGGTGCGTGTGGGCCTGGCCGGATCGATCCGCAATTACGAGATGCAGACCTACACCGGAGAGCGCAAAACGCTGGCCGCCATCGACTACGCCGGGCAACCCGCGGGCTATACCAGCCAGCCATCCGAAGTGGTGAACTACGTGGAAAACCACGACAACCAGACGCTGTTTGACACCAACGTTTTCAAGCTGCCGGTGGCCACGAGCACCGAAGACCGCGCCCGCGTGCAGACGCTGGGCCTGGCCATCACGGCCTTCAGCCAGGGCGTGGCCTACTTCCATGCGGGTACCGAAACCCTGCGCTCCAAGTCCATGGACCGCAACAGCTTTGATTCCGGCGACTGGTTCAACCGCCTGGACTGGACCTACCAGACCAACTACTTTGGCACCGGCCTGCCGCCCCAGGCTGACAACGCTGAGAGCTGGCCACTGATGCGCCCATTGCTGGCCAACCCCGCCCTGCGCCCCACGCCGGCCGACATTGCGCTGACCCGCGACGGCTTCCAGGACCTGTTGAAAATCCGTGCCAGCTCGACGCTGTTTCGCCTGCGCGCTGCCGCCGACATCCAGGCCCGTCTGAGCTTCCCCAACACCGGCCCGGCGCAAAACCCTGTCGTGCTCGTAGGCCATCTGAATGGCCGTGGCTACCCCGGTGCCGCCTTCCAGGAACTGCTGTATTTTGTGAACGTTGACAAGGTGGCGCAAGACATCACGCTGCCCCAGGAGGCCGGCAAGGCCTACCAGTTGCACCCGGTGCAAGCGACCAGCACCGCCGCACCGTTCGACACCACCACCGGCCGCTTTACGCTGCCCGCGCGCAGCGCTGTGGTCTACGTCATCCGTTAATTCCCTTTCAACCCAAGCTCTTATGCCAACACCCCGCCGCTACGGCCAGACCGACATCTTCCTCAACCCCCTGGGCCTGGGCGCCGCGCAGATTGGCGAGCGCACGCTGGACGACGCCGCTGTCGGGCGCATGCTGCACGCTGCAGTGGACGCCGGGGTCAACCTGTTCGACACCGCGCCCAGCTACGGCATTTCCGAAGCGCGCATCGGGCGGCATCTGGCGGCACGGCGCAGTGAAGTGGTGCTCTCGACCAAGCTGGGCTACGGCGTCGACGGCATCCCGGACTGGACCGGCGCCTGCATCACCGCCGGCATCGAGCAGGCGCTGCGCCTGCTGCACACCGACCACCTGGACATCGCCCATTTCCACTCCTGCCCGCGCGCAGTGCTGGAGCAGACCGACGTGATAGAGGCACTGGAAGCCGCCCAGCGCGCGGGCAAGGTGCGGGCCATGGCCTACTCGGGAGAAAACGACGACCTAGCCTGGGCCGTGGCCTGCGGCCGCTTTGACGGCTTCATGGCGTCGCTCAACATCTGCGACCAGCGCATCCTGCACACGGCCCTGCCGGCCATGGCGGGCAAGGGCTTTATCGCCAAGCGCTGCGTGGCCAACCACCCCTGGCGTTTCGCCGTGCAGCCGGTGGGCGACTACTGCGAGGAATATTGGAAGCGCTGGCAAGCCATGGGTCTGGACAACCGCGGCCTGGAGTGGGGCGAAATCTCGCTGCGCTTCGCGCTGGCTGCACCCGGTGTCAGCGCGGCCATTGTCGGCACCGCCAAGGCCGACCACCTGACCCACAGCCTGGAATGGGCCGCCAAGGGGCCACTGGACAATGCGTGGGTGGCAGAGCTGCAAGCCGCGTTTGCGCGCCATGACATTGGTTGGATCGGGCAGATTTGATGGGCTTGGCAGGGGCTCTTTCAGGCGGGGCTGGGTGGCGGGGCCGGTAGGCCGGGTGCCCCTTCTCTAGCCCACGCTCGCGGGCAGCTGTTTTGGGTGCTCTTTTGTTACTGCGTTAACGCTGTGGTTGGTACGCCGGTTTTGTTGCGACCTCGAATGGGGCCGACGAAGGGACACCCGGCCCACCGGCCTGGCGGCGCGTGGTAGTGATCGCTACAAAATACATAGCTGCATACATCCATCCCACGAGGGCTATCGCCCGTTTTGCTTGCAGCCGCTCCCCAGCACCGCGTGTCAACACCTCGCCCTAAGGCGGGTGGTGTGGCGGGCGGGCGCAGGCCGCACTTGCGGTTGCCACAGAGCAGGTGCACCAACCATCGCGTTGACGCAACAACGGCTGCAACCCAAACAAGGCCGCCCGCGACGCGAGCCGAAGAACGCCTGCCACGCCGCCCGCCGCGCGCAGTCCCGTCGTGCGCCGCTGAGCAGTCCTTCGTGTGCCGCAATACAGCGATGAAGTGCGCCACAAACGGCCACAACTTGCGGCACACTTCACCCCATGAGCCCCAAGTCCTCCCCCAACGACACCGGCGCCCAACTGCGCGCCCTCTACCAACCCGAGGGCGGCGTCGGCACCATCTTTTCGCCCAAGGTTGCCGACTACGTCGCGTCGCGCCCCGACTATCCCGCAGCGCTGTTTGACGCGCTGCGCGAGGCATGCGGCCTGCACCCCGGTGCGGTAGTGGCTGACATCGGCGCGGGCACCGGCCTGCTGACCCAGGGGCTGCTCGCACAGGGTTACCAGGTCACCGCCATCGAGCCCAGCGCCGCGATGCGCGCGGCCGCCGACCAGGCACTCAGCCGGTTCTCGCACTACCGCAGCGCAGGTGGATCAGCCGAGCACATACCACTGTCGGACGCATCGGTAGACCTGATCACCGCCGCACAGGCCTTCCACTGGTTTGACGTCGACGCCGCACGGGCCGAGTTCTTGCGCGTACTGAAACCCCACGGACAGGTCGCTCTGGTGTGGAACGACCGCGTGTTGACCGACCCGCTGCACACCGCGCTGAACGCCCTGTTTGCAAAGTATGGTGGGCCCAAGCGCGACGCGCTGCTCGCGCATGAGGATCGTGGCAGCGTCGCCGCATTCTTTGGCGCCACTACGCCGCAGCAGTGGTCCTGGCCACACGCACACCAGCTGGACGCGGGTGCGCTGCAGAGCCTGGTGTTTTCGCGCTCCTACATGCCTGACAAAGGTTCACCGCTGGGGCAGCAAGCATGTGAGGATGTGCGTGAAATATTTGAACGCCTGGCGGTCAATGGCGTGGTGGCCGTGCGCTACACCACCGTCACCATGCTGGGCCGACCGCAATGACACAGCAGCAACAGCAGGCCGACGTGGCAGACCCGCGCCAACTCTCGGGCGCGGCATTGGCGGCGGCCCTGCGCGACAGCCGCCGGCGCACGCTGGCGCTGGTCGACGATTTGTCCGCCGCGCAGTGGAGCCCGCCCCACCAGATCGGCATCAACCCCATCGCCTGGGAGCTGGCCCACATCGCCTGGTTTGCCGAGTTCTGGATTCTGCGCGGGCCGCACCACCGCGATGTCGAGGGCTTTGCGCACGGGCAGCTGCCGCCCCGCTTTGCCGGGCCCGATGCGCTGTTCGATTCCGCGCGGCTGGCCCACGCCCGGCGCTGGGTCGAGCCCATGCCCTCGCGGGAAGCATTGCAGCCGATGTTGCAGGGCCAGTTGGAGGCCTGCATCCAGGCCATTCCAGCGTTGGACACCGCCACAACCACCGACGACCCATCCGCACCCGACCCGCTGTACTTTCACCGCCTGGCACTGTTCCATGAGGACATGCATGGCGAGGCCTTTTGCTGGATGCGTGCGGCGCTGGGCTACCCGGCGCCGACCGACATTGCGGTGCCGACGGTGGCCACCCGCACCTTGTTGGACCTGCCCGGCGCCGACGTGCGCGTGGGCCTGGACACAACCAACCCCGGCTTTGCCTTTGACAACGAAAGCCCGCCGCAGTCGCTGCGCCTGCCGGGCTACACGATCGACAGCGCCCCCGTATCAGCCGGCGACTTTGCCCGCTTTGTCGAAGCCGGCGGCTACGACGAGCCCGGCTTCTGGCCCGCAGAGGCCGGTGCCTGGCGCGCGCAGTCGGCCTGTGCCCACCCGCAACGCTGGCGCCGCGCAGTGACCGGCCGGTCGGATGGGCTAGGCGCCTGGGAGATGCGTTGGTTTGACCGCTGGCTGCCGTTGGACCCCGACAGCGCCGCCCTGCACCTGAACGCCTTTGAAGCCCAGGCGTATTGCCTGTGGTCCGGCCGGCGCCTGCCCAGCGCCGCCGAGTGGGAACACGCCGCGCTGACGCAGCCAGGCTTCCAGTGGGGCCACAGGGTATGGGAATGGACGGCGGACGCCTTTGCGCCCTACCCTGGCTTTGCACCCGGCCCCTACCGCGAGTATTCCCAGCCCTGGTTTGGCAACCACCGCGAGCTGCGCGGCGGCGCCTTCGCCACCCATGCACGCATGCACCACCCGCGTTACCGCAACTTCTTTCAGCCGCACCGCAGCGATGTGTTTGCCGGGTTTCGCACTGTGGCTGGGTAGGCCATTACAGTCATAGACACGGCTTGAATTTGCATGACACCGACCCGTTGTCAAGGCCAGAAACGGACAGCCGCATCAGACGCATACCCGACATCCATGGCTCCAGATACCGGTCATATGATTCTCTGCTCAACCACCCAATGCGGACCCGCAAGGTGGGTGGTGTGGGGGGCGGGAGTTAGAAGCTCCTGGCTACCCGATTAGGTTCTATGGCTATCACGGCACTCACAGCTTCTCTTCTTTGCGCTTCCTGCGACCAGCAACTTCAACCAGGCCAAGGGTCACTGCGCAAGCAGGAATAGCGATGACAACGATCCAGGGCGCAACGTTCCAGTATTCCGCGGAGCGGGACACGAAACTACCAGCGACCAATACGATGATTGACCCCCAGAGCGGTAGAAGACCAAAAAGAATTTTCGCCACGGTGTTAGTCGGCAGACCACTCTTTGGTTCAGGGCTTTGAAGGAGCGCCGCCACGATTCCCAGAGGCGGCACTATGAACGTAAGGCCAGCTGCTGTGATCCAAGATCGCCCCTTCATGTGCGCTATGTACCCGGAAAGCACGGGAAGTCCGATCCAGATTGCTATGTATGACCAATCCATGTGCGGCCTAACGTTGGAGGCAACTGGACCGCAACCTTTGCGGCGAAGCCGCCTCCTGCAGTTGCGGGTCCATGTTGGCCGACCAGTTAAAGTGCGGATTACGAAGATGCAAGTAGTTCATGGTGCTGTATTCCGGCCACGGCCCATTGAAGAAAAGAAAGACATACGGGTAGCCACGACAGCGAAAATTCCCGCAACGATTAATGCCATCAAAGCCGCAGTTGGCTTGCTTTCGTAAAACCAAACGAATGCAAGTGCTGCTGGAGCGTAAGGACTTGGTACGAGCATCGCGGCAATAACCGCATACCGAACATCACTAAGCGAAATTCGACGGGAAGACGGCTCTGCAAAATCGTCCGACTGAAACACACTGCAAACCCAGAGCGCCGTGATCAGAGACACGAGAAGGGATGCCCCAAGAACAACGAGCCCCAGCGTGCTTAGCAACGGCGCAAGAATGGCGCAAAGACCGCCGTAGATTGCAACGATAAGAGCGACGAGAAGGATTTGCACTTGGAGCACTTTAACGTTGGCGCTGACCGGCGCGCAGCATGCGCCGCGAAGCGGCAAGCTGATGCTGCGCGTCCGTGACGAGCAACCTGTTATGTGAAGCCGACACCGCCAAGGCCAAGGACGTTGGCGCGCCTGGGTGCGACTTGCACAAAGAATGGTGAAGTGAAGTGGGCGCCATTGCCGGTCGATGATACAAGCCCGACCGCGTGCCAACCTGCAAAATGTGCAGGCCAGCCCGGCCGCCGCAACTTTGCCCAGGTGCACGCGCGCCGACCACCTGCGCAAAGCAGCGCCACCCCCAGCAAAGCGACAGCCTACGAGTGAATCCTTGGTCAATAGTGCCGCTAGCCCTCGTCGAATGTGCGCGAGAAGCTACGGTTTTGATAGCGATTGAGTCACCCAAAGCAATGGCACATAACTTTGATGTATCCCGCAGTTTTGCGGGATAACAAGGCAACCAGTCGGATAACGTGTTTCGTAGTTCATCAAAAAATCTCTTGTTTTCATAGACTTACAGCAATATACTGTTTTTATGTACAGGTATATTGAATCTGACAAAGTCGCCGCTCCCGTTTTGCGCTCTGTTCGGCTGCTTGACCAACTTCGCGAGCGCATTCGCTACCTGCACTATAGCCTTCAAACCGAAAAAGCTTACCTCTATTGGGCGCGGTTTTTCATCCGTTGGCATGGCCGCAACGGCTCCATGCGCCACCCAAAAGACATGGGCAAGCTTGAGGTCGAGTCCTTCCTCACTATGCTGGCAAATGAAAGGCAAGTTTCACCTGCCACCCATCGACAGGCCCTCAATGCATTGCTGTTTCTTTACAAGCAGGTCATTGGCCAGGACCTCGAATGGATGAATTCCATTGGTCGTCCACCAGAGCGCAAACGAGTGCCTGTCGTGCTTACGGCGCAAGAGGTGCAGTTGGTGCTTGGGTTGATGGAAGGCGTTGAGGGCACCTTGGCAAGGCTGCTCTACGGCACGGGCATGCGATTGGCTGAGGGTTTGAATCTACGGGTCAAGGATGTGGATTTTGATCGTAAAGTGATCGTTGTGCGCAGCGGCAAGGGTGACAAAGACAGGGTCGTGATGTTGCCACTTTCATTGGTTCCGCTGTTGACGGCGCAGCTTGCAAAGTCCCGCAGCCTTTGGGCCGCAGACCTGGCTTCGGGCCAAGCTGGCGTCTTCATGCCGTATGCGTTGGATGCCAAATATCCAAGAGCGGGCCAGTCATGGGCATGGCATTGGGTCTTCCCGTCAAACACACTTTCCATTGACCCACGCACCGGCGTGGAAAGGCGTCACCACTTGTTCGAAGAAAGATTGGGGCGAAAGTTGAAGATGGCTGTTGCGCAGGCAGGAATTGCCAAACACGTATCTGCACATACGCTGCGCCATTCGTTCGCCACACACATGCTGCAATCGGGCACTGACATCAGAACGGTGCAGGAGTTGTTGGGTCACGGTGATGTCAGTACAACGATGATTTACACGCACGTACTGAAGGTGGCTGCTGGCGGTGCAAACAGTCCCCTTGATGCACTCACTGGACTGACGAGTTGAACGTCGGCTTCCGCCCCATAGGAGTCACCCGACAGTCCATCCTTTAAGGGTGTTTACGACTTCAATTGCCAGGAATAGAAAACCGACCGACCTAGCGGCGCCGGGTGTCAATTGCTACAAAATACGTAGCGGACTATGCCTATTCCACAAGGGCTAGAAGCCCGTTTGGCTTGCAGTCTCTCCCCAGCACCTCGCCCTCAAGGCGGGTGGTGTGGCGGGCGGGCGCAGGCCGCACTCGCGATTGCCACAGAACCGGCGCGCCAACCAAAGTGTTAACGCAGCAGCAGTGAACAACCTAACAAGGTCGCCCGCGACGCGAGCCGGAGAACGCCTGCCACGCCGCTCGCCGCGCGCAGCCCCTTCGTGCGCCACAAAAAACGGAGCATCCTGCCCCCTACCGCGACAACACCTTACGCACCGCGTAACTCAGCGCATCGACCAGGGCCACCAGCGCCAGCATGGCCAGCAGCACCGTGCTGGTCTCGGCCATCTGGAACAGGCCCATGTGGAACGCCAGCATCTGCCCCAGGCCACCCGCCCCGACCACGCCCAGCACGGCGGCGGCGCGGATGTTGTTCTCCCAGCGGTACAGGCTGTAGCTCAGCAACTGCGGCAGCACCTGCGGCAAGGTGGCATACGCAAACACCCGCGCGGCCGACACGCCGCGCACGCGTAGCGCAAAGGCCGGGCCGGGTGGGGCGTTTTCAACGGACTCTGCGAAGAGCCGCCCCAGCACGCCCGACGTGTGCAACCCGAGGGCCAGCGTGCCGGCAAACGGACCCAGGCCGGCGGCGATCAACAGCAGCGCCGCCCACACCAGCTCGGGCGTGCTGCGCAGCGCATTGAGCAGCAGCCGCGCGGGTCCACGCCAGCGCGCGGGGTCTTGCGCATGCGTTTTGCTGGCGGGCAGCGCCAGCGCCAGGCCCAGGACCACGGCCAGCAGCGTGCCCAGGGCCGACATGGCCAGCGTTTCCAGCGACGCCATCGCCACCTTGGTGACAAAAGTCAGGTCAAACCGCGGATGCAGCAGTTCGGCCAGAAAGCGCGCCATGCGCTGCAGGGCATCCCACGACCAGAACTGCGCCCACTGCAGATTCAGCGTGGCGAAACTGGTAATGACCAGGACCACGACGCCCAGCACCAGCCAGCAGGCCTTGCAGCGTGCATCGAACAGCCTGGGTGGCAGCTTGTAGGTGTCGTTGGCGGCGCGGGCCGCCTGGGGTGCAGAGGGTTGCATCGTGTGTTGCCGTGGTCTAAGCCAACACCTTGCGCAATGCCGCACTCATGCGGTCGGCCAGCCACACCAGGGCCATGAAGACCAGCAGGATGCTGGCCACCTCGGCCCCGTTGAACATCTTCATCGACGAATCCATCAGCTGGCCCAGCCCGCCTGCGCCCACAAAACCCAGCACCGCGCTGGAGCGGATCGCGCACTCCCAGCGGTAGACGGTGTAGCTGGTCAGCTCCGCCGCCGTTTGCGGCAACAGCGCGTAGAAGAAGGCCTGCAGGCGCCCGGCGCCGTTGCGCATCAGACTGGCACTGGCATGGGTGTCGCCACTCTCCAGAATATCGGCGTAGACCTTGCCCAGCATGCCGCCGTAGGTCAGCGCAATGGCCAGCACGCCCGACGTTGGCCCCAGCCCCACCACCCGCACAAACACCAGCGCCCACACCAGCTCGGGCACGCTGCGTAGCAGCATCAGCATCCAGCGCACCAGTTGGCGCAGCCCGGCGGGCACGGGGGCCATGGCACCGGTCAGCGCGGACAGCGACAGCACCCGCACCGACAGCAGGGCCAGTGGCACGGCCAGCAACAGGGCCAGCGTCAGCCCCGCCGTGGCCATGGCCACCGTGCGCCAGGTCTCGCGCGCCAGCAGCCACAGAAATTCGGCGTCGGTGCGCGGCGGGAAGAAGGCACCGACGAAATTCAACGCCGGCTTCAGCGCGCCGGGCTCCAGCAGCACCCAGGGTTTGAATTCGGTCAACACCAGCATGGGCCACAGCAGGGCCAGGCTGGCCAGCGTCCAGAAGACACGGCCAGCCCAGGCCGGGTCGTGCTGCATGGGCAGGGAGGCCGATGGGGATGCGGTCAAGCCGGTGACCGGGTTGGCGTGGGACATGCAACAGACTCAGCGGCAGTTCATCGCCACCGGCGCGGGGCTTCCAGGGAAGGCGTCGTCAGGCGCCGGCGCCGGGCCGGTCAGTTCGTGCAGGTGCTGCGCGTACAGCGCCTGCAAATGCTGCGGGGTCACGTCCGCGGCGCTCAGGTCAAAGGCCAGCGCGCCATCGCGCAGGCCCACAATGCGCGGGAAATGCGCCAACGCCATCTCCACGTGGTGCAGCGTGGCCACTAGCGTGGCACCACGTTCACGGGCTGCCGCGGTCAGGGTCTCGATGGCATGTTGTGAGCGGGTGGGGTCCAGAGCCGACAGCGGCTCGTCCACCAGCAGCAGGCTCGCTTCTGATACCAGGGCCCGTGCCAGCCCTACGCGCTGGCGCTCGCCGCCCGACAGGCGGTCCACACGGTCAAACAATTTGTCGGCCACATCAAAGCCGGCCAGCGCCCGCTCGGCCCGCGGTATGTCGACCGGGTAAAACAGGCTGCGCAGACTGGTCCACAGGCCCTCATGCGGCAGGCGCCCGGCCAGCACCGCGGTGACGACGCGCTGGCGCGGTGGCAGGGGCGGCACCTGGGGCGCCAGGAACAGTGCGCCGCGCAAGGTTTGCAGCGCGCCGCGTGACAGCGCCCACGGGTCCTGCCCATCCAACAGCAGGCGCCCCGCCGACGGCTGCAGCGCGCAGGCCATCAGGTGCAGCAGCGTGGTCTTGCCCGCACCCGACGGGCCGATCACGGCCACCTGCTCACCGGCCTGCACGTTCAGGCTCAGACCCCGCAGCGCGGGCGCGGCGCCGGGTTTGGCCGCCGGGTGGCAGCCCGAGAGGCCGTCCAGCTCAATCTTCATATGCAAAATGGGCCTCTAGCCCACGTGGAATCGGCACAGTGCACTATCAAAAACATAGCGAACGGCGTTGCAGGCCGGGGAGGCAATTATTTCAACAAGCCAGCGCTACGGGCTGCTGCCTCAATGCCCTTGTAGTTCTCGACCTTGGTCGGGATGAAACGGGTGGCGCGCTGCAGGTCCAGAATTTCCTTGCCTTCGGGGGTGCTCTTGTCCAGCGCCAGGAAGGCCTTGGTCAGCTTCTCGCGCTGGGCGGCGGGCATGTCGGCGTGCACGGTCCAGTTGTAGTCGAAGTAGCCGGGGGTGGTGTAGAAGACCTTGACCTTGTTGGTGTCGACCTTGCCATCAGCCACAAACTTTTCCCACACTGAAATGTTCAGCGCACCGGCCTCCACCTTGCCCGCAGCCACGGCGGCAATGGTGGCGTCATGCGCGCCGGAATAGGCCACGCGCTTGAAGTCTTTGTCGGGGTCGATATTGGCTTGCAGCAGGTAGCTGCGCGGCATCAGGTGGCCCGAGGTGCTGGACTGCGAACCAAAGCTGACGTTCTTGCCCTTGAGGTCGGCCAGGGTCTTGATGCTGGGGTCGCTGGTGATGAAGACCGAGCGGAATTTCTCATCCTCCTCGCGCTGCACCAGCGGAATCGCCTTGCCACCCGAGCGCACATTGGCCTGCACAAAGGTAAAGCCGCCGTACCAGGCCAGATCGACCTGCCGGTTGGCCAGCGCCTCCACCGACGCGGCGTAGTCGCTGACGGGTGTGAACTCGACCTTCATGCCCAGCGTCTTTTCCAGGTACTTGACCAGGGGTGCCGCCTTGCGGGCCAGCTCGGTGGGCGACTCGTCGGGGATGGCAGTGACTCTGAACACCGCCTGGGCGTGTGCCAACGTGGCCGACAGGACCACGGTACAGGCCAACAGCGTGCGCAGGCCGCCTGACAGGGAAAAAACAGACATGAAAGACTCCCAAAAATTGCAATGAGACGCAGATTAGACCCGAAACACGGTAACCCCGGCGCGCGCACACACTTGGTGGACCCTGTATTCTTGCCACCCATGACCCCGCCCCGCGTTCTTATCGTCAGCCCTGCCCTGGCCAGCGCCAACAATGGCAACTGGCAGACCGCGTGGCGCTGGTCGCAGATGCTGCGACCCACCTTTGCAACCACCATCGCGCAAGGCTGGAATGGCGAGCCTTTTGATGTGATGCTGGCCCTGCATGCGCGACGTTCGGCACTCAGCATTGCGCGGTGGGCGCAGGCCAGGGGCGTCGATTCCGACGCACCGGGCCTGGGCGTGGTGCTGACCGGCACCGATCTGTACCACGACATTCAGACCGACGCGCAGGCACAGGCGTCGCTGGTCTATGCACAGCAGCTGGTGGTGCTGCAGGAGCGAGGGCCCGACGCGCTGCCTGCCACGCTGCGCCACAAGGCCCGCGTGATTTTTCAATCTACCGACACGCAGCCCCCGGTGGACAAGTCGCCCCGGCAGCTGCGCGCCGTCATGGTTGGCCATCTGCGCGATGAAAAATCTCCCCAGACCCTGTTTGCAGCGGCCCACCTGCTGCAAGGTCAGGCCGACCTCTTCATCGACCACATTGGCGAGGCGCTGGACGCCGACCTGGGTGCACAGGCCCAGGCCTGCGCCGCCGCTTGCCCCCACTACCGCTGGCTGGGGGGCATGGCCCACGCGGCCACACGCCGCGCCATCCAGCGCGCCCATGTGCTGGTGCATACCAGCCGCCTGGAGGGTGGTGCGCATGTGATCATGGAAGCGGTGTGCAGCGGCACACCGGTATTGGCCTCGCGCATTGCGGGCAATGTGGGCATGCTGGGGGCTGACTACGCTGGCTACTTCGACCACGGCGATGCGCAAGGGCTGGCCGATCTGCTGCTGCGCTGCCGCGCAGACCAGCGGGCTGGGGGCGCTCTGTACCGGCAGTTGCAGGCGCAGTGCGCCCAACGCGCGCCCCTGTTCGCGCCCGAGCGGGAGCAGGCCGCGCTGCTGGAGCTGGTGCGCAGCCTGCAAGGTCGCCCTGCTTGACCGACAATGCCAATCCACCCCTAGCAGGAGTTCGCTTGCCACCGGTTACCACCGCCCCCCCGGGCTATGTCCACAACCGCCTGCGCCGCCTGGGCCTGTCGGACGCGCTGGCCAGGCAAACCGCGCCCGGCGTCAAGGTGCAGTCGCTGGAGGTGGGCAAGAAGCTCTGGACCAAGGGCGGCGAGATCCAGCACTGGTGCTACATCATGGACGGATTGGTGTCGGCCGCCATTCCGACCACCAACTCCGACTCCACACCCATCTCCATCTATGGCAAGGGCGCGTGGTTTGGCGAGCAGTCCATCATCAACCGCAAGCCCAGTTTTGCCGACTACGTGTGCCTGACTGCCACCGAAGTCCTGTGCCTGCCGGCCAGCACCTTCGACGAACTGTTTTTGCAGGAACCGGCCTTTGCCCGGCACGTGGCCAAACTCATGGCCTGGCGGGTCCAGAAGACCTCTGAGACCCTGACGCTGATGAAGTTGGGCAACCCCAGCCTGCGCGTGGTCATGGGTCTGGCCCAGTTTGCCGAAGCACTGGCCTACCGGTCGGACCGGCCGCCGACAATTGGTTTTGGCGATGGCGTCGAGATCCCGATTGCCCAGAACACGCTGGCATCGCTGTGTGGCGTGTCGCGCACGCTGTTCTCCGAATACGTGCAGCAACTGGCGCAGGCCGAGTGGCTCAAGCTGTCCTACGGCAAGCTGGAGATTCTGAACATCTCGACCTGGCACCGTTTCGCGCGGCGCCAGCGCGAAAACGGTGTCAGTTCGCTGAGCCCCAGCATTGCGGAACTGCTGGAGGTGCTGCACACCCTGGATCAGCTGTTGCCCGAAACTAGTGCGCTTCAGCGCCTAGAACGGCGCGCGCGCGCAGGTTTACGGTCGTGATGGTGTCAACGGCGGGGCTGCCCAGGAAATAGCCCTGCGCCAGATCCACGCCCAACTGGCGCATCACCCGCAGTTCGGCTTCGGATTCGACCGATTTCGCCAGCAGCAGGCAGTCGTGTTTTTTGGTCATCCGCACCATGCTGCTGACCATGCTGCAGCTTTCCATGTTGCCGTCGATTCCCTGGGTCCAGCGCGGCGCCATTTTGACAATGCTGGGCAGGACTTTTTTCCATACCAGCATGCTGGAGTCCGATGCCTTGAAATCGTCCAGCGCCATCGACATGCCAGCGGCCCGCAGCGGCACCAGCGCAGCGACCAGTGCATCCACGTTGCTGATGCGGGTGTAGCCCGCGATGTCCAGGCCCATGTTCTTGGGCTGCAACTTGTGCTTGCGCAGCAACTGCAGCAGCGAGTCCGTCGCGCCGGCTTCGTGCAGTTGCACCAGGGTTTTCGCGCTGATGTTGACGTACAACTGGCCCTTGGGCCGCTCCTGCATCCAGCGCTCGATGGCGTAGTCCACGCAGGCCAGTTCCAGCTGCTTCTGGCAGCGCTGCTCTTCGGCCGCGCCCAGCAGGTTGTCAAACGACAGCTCACCCATGCTGCGCGGGACCCGCACCAGCGCCTCATGGCCGAAAACCTCACCGCTTCCCAGCTCCACCATGGGCTGAAACACCGAAGACAAAGACTTTTTCTCCAGCATTTTGCCCACCTGGGGCAGGCCGCTGTTGTCCTGGCGGGCACGCCACCAGTGTTGCAAATTTTGGGGAAGAAGGCGCATGGCGGTGGCTTTCAGAGCGGGGATGGACGGCTTCGGGGTGGGCATGGCCTGCATTAAAAACCCCTAGCGGCCATTGTGCAAGCCCAACCGTCCACCGCTGAACAATCCCGGCCCTGCCGCCGAAAAATCCGCGGCGGCGCGCGCAAACGGCTGCCCTGCCGTACACTGCTTTTTCCGAACACTGTTGAAATGGCCCGCACCATGGACACCGGAAAAATCAACTCCTGGATCGACCAGGCACAACCCATCCTGGTGGCGTTTGGCCTCAAGGCGCTGGGCGCGATTGCCGTATTTGTCATCGGCCGCTGGCTGATCAGCATGGTCACTGGCCTGGTGGGCGCGGCGATGACGCGCCAGAAGCTGGACCCCACGGTGCAGCGCTACCTGGTGAGCTTCATCACCGTATCGCTGAACATCATTCTGGTGGTGGCCATTCTGGGCTACTTTGGCGTGGAGACCACGTCGTTTGCCGCCCTCGTGGCCGGTGCCGGTGTGGCCATTGGTGCCGCCTGGAGCGGGCTGCTGGGGAACTTTGCGTCCGGCATCTTCTTGCTGGTGCTGCGCCCCTACCAGGTCGGCGACTACGTGGGTGTGGGCGGCATAGAAGGCACGGTCATGGAACTGGGCCTGTTTGGCACCACCATCACCACGCCGGACAACGTCAAGACCATCGTGGGCAACGGCAAGATCATGGGCGGTGACATCAAGAACTTCTCAGCCAACCCGCACCGCCGGGTGGAACTCGTGGCCCAACTGGCCGGCAGCGCGGATGCGCACAAGGCCATTGCCCTGCTGAAGGAATCCGTGTCCAGGGTTGCAAATATTGCCAAGACGCCGGCGGTGGACGTGGAAATTCTGGAGTTCAACGAATTCGGGCCCAAACTGGCCGTGCGCCCGTACTGCCACACCGACCACTACTGGCAGGTGTA